>OGKF01000217.1_pt1 | contig 35177 bp, 27 predicted proteins | sample 1572391 | NCBI WGS metagenome assembly OGKF01 (sample SAMEA2582095, study PRJEB24529) | metagenome | biome: Human gut stool | place: China | collected 2011
TAAGATGTATCACCGCCTTGGCGGAGACGCCGTAGGCATGAGCACGGTGCCTGAAGTTATCGTGGCACATCACTGCGGAATAAAGACATTCGGTATAAGCATCATCACCGACCTCGGACTCGAGGACACACCGGTTGAGGTAAGCCATGAGGAGGTGCAGATTGCAGCCAACAAGGCTCAGCCGCTGATGACTGAAATAATGAGAGAGATGATCAACCGTGCATAACCTGTGCCGGCCGGATTATAGGATACAAGGAGTTAAGAATGTTGCCGCAAGGCGTATTCTTAGCTCCTTAAATCGAAATATAACAAAGAAAAAACTAAAAGCAGAATGACAGACATTGCGAAACTTGGCGAATTCGGACTTATCCGTCACCTCACAGACGGACATGCTCCCAAAAACGAATCGACAATATACGGCGTAGGCGACGACTGCGCCGTGATGCACTATCCCGACAAGGAAGTGCTCGTTACGACAGACATGCTTATGGAAGGCGTCCACTTCGACCTTACATACATCGACCTGCAGCACCTTGGCTACAAGTCGGCAATGGTGAACATAAGCGACATATTCGCCATGAACGGCACACCGCGCCAGCTCATTGTAAGCATTGCGCTGAGCAAACGCTTCACAGTTGAGGACATGGAGATGTTCTACAGCGGCCTGCGCATGGCCTGCGAAAAATGGAACGTAGACATTGTGGGCGGCGACACAACGTCGTCGTACACCGGACTGGCCATAAGCATAACGTGCATCGGCGAATGTGCAAAGGAGGACATCGTATACAGAAACGGCGCTAAGGACACTGACCTGATATGCGTCAGCGGCGACCTCGGGGCGGCATATATGGGACTGCAACTGCTAGAGCGCGAAAAGAGCGTCTACTATCAGCAGGTGAACGAGGCAAGGAAGAAGAACGACAAGCGTGCGCTCGAAGAGCTTGCCCACTTCCAGCCTGACTTTGCCGGAAAGGAATATCTGCTGCAGCGCCAGCTAAAGCCGGAGGCAAGGGGCGACATTCTGCAAGCACTGCGCGAGCGCAACATACACCCCACAGCCATGATGGACATAAGCGACGGACTGAGCAGCGAGCTGCTGCACATCTGCAACCAGAGCAACTGCGGGTGCCGAATTTACGAAAAGAACATCCCCATTGACTATCAGACGGCTGTGATGGCTGAGGAGATGAACATGAACGTAACTACGTGTGCGCTCAACGGCGGCGAAGACTACGAGCTGCTATTCACCGTGCCCATAGGCGACCATGAGAAGATTGAGGACATGAAAGACGTGAAGCTCATAGGGCATATCACAAAGAAAGAACTGGGCCACATGCTCGTAAGCCGCGACAACAACGAGTTTGAGCTGAAAGCTCAGGGCTGGAATCCCTTAAAAGACTAAGACAATAAATTATTCATCATACAGGAATGTTCAGGCTGCCGGCAGCCTGAACATTTTTGTTAAAACAGTTACTACTGAAGACTAACACAAAAGCTAAGATCAGTGATGGCATCTAATTACATAACCAGCAACCCCCACCACGTTTAGCCCAAGCAGAAGGCATCAAATAGCTTTTCGAAAGGCATGCTTTTGCATGACAAAACAAGGCCTTTCATGATGCAAAAGATATGCTTTCAGACGGATATAGACACGCATCCGATACAAAGCAAAAAGAAAGATGAAAAGAAATCCACCACGGAATGAATGAACAAAAAAAGTTTTTCGAAGAAACTCATCACTCGTCACAACACGGCATAAGGCACAGCAAATCAAAGCATTATGGCGTGACGAGTTGTCGTGCAAACTCATCACATCAGGCATAAATCAACCAAAATCAAGACAAAAAAGAACGGCTAAATCTTTGTGTGATGAGTTTACTCGACAACTCATCACACCGCAAGCAACTGAATATCAACAAATTACATGCGAATGTGACGAGTGATGAGTTTCTGCAAAAAACTTTTTCAGCCAATAAAGACAAAAAAGATTGGCTGAAAAATTGATAAAGCTATGTGCTGTATAATGACAGATTGGGGTTAAATATGAAGGGAAAGTAACAATAAAAAAATGCAAAAAACGTTATATCAGAAAAAACATAATAACATGAAAAAACTGGTAATAATAATGCTCGTGCTGTTGACGATGACACAAAACTCAACAGCACAAACAGCAGGAGGCGAAACAAAGATTTTCCCTATGTTCGGACTCACCTTATCTAAGATGAACAACGACATAATCCTCACTGACACAGGAAACGGACAGGGCGATGAGCTTAAGCCAAAATATAAATTTGGCATAACGGCAGGAGCCGAGGTAAGACACAGATTTAAAAACAACGACTTTGGCTTCAGCGCAGGTCTGCTCTACGCGATGTACGGCACCAAATATTCAGACTATACTTATAGCAATGAGCAATACTATAACAAGATAACCGATTCGAAGCAGACACTCCACTATCTCACAATACCCGTAATGGCCATCTGCTATTTCGGCAACAGCGGCTTCTCGATAAAAGCCGGAGTGCAGGCGGGATACCTTCTGTCAGCAAAAGGAAGCGGTGACTACGAGAACGGAACTATTGAAAACGGCCAATATATACCTGACGCGGAACAATCAGGAGAGGCAAGCAACACCACAACCGGAATATTCAAACGCTTCGACATCGGCATCCCTGTAGGAGTTGCTTACGAATACAACAATATCAGCATCGACCTGAGATACTTGTTCGGCCTGAAAAACCCATATAAATATTACGTCGATAACATACGCAACCGCAGTTTCTCACTGACAGTAGGTTATGGTTTCACTTTATAATACAGAAAAAGTGCAGCTAAACAAATAAAATCATCACACAGCGCACAACTGCTTTAATGCAATAAATACGCAAAATAAAACATGCATAAAGGTGTATTCTGCACAATTATGCATGTTTTATTCGTTTTTATAAGCTAATTTCCAAAAATAAGTTAAAAAGAGTACTTTTATCACGTAATGAATCTTTTATTTTAAAACTTTTGCGTACCTTTGCATCGCAAAAAAGAACAACGATGGTGCCATAGCTCAGTTGGTAGAGCAAAGGACTGAAAATCCTTGTGTCCCCGGTTCGATTCCTGGTGGCACCACTTTGAGAAAAAGCAAATTACTGCAAACTCCTGATTTCCAAACGAAATCAGGAGTTTTTCTTTTCCCGCGAAACGCAAAAAACGGCAAGATATTCCCCTTTCCGGTGGAGCAAAAGGTGGAGCAGAAAGGAGGACGCAAAATCTCCACCTCGAAGGCTTCCTTTGCGTTGATTTGCAACATTTTGCGTATCAAGAAGGCGCGCAAGATTTCCTACTTTTGCAAAAACAAATAAAACTGTAGGAACATGAAAAGAGACTCATTCAATGTACTTTTTTACTTGAAGAAAGCCAAACTGTTGAAAAGCGGAGAAGCCTCCGTGTGTATGCGCATCACCGTGAACGGTGCGCGAGTGGAAAACAACATTCGCAAGAGCATCGACCCTGCCTTGTGGAACCAACCCAAGGAATGCGCCAAGGGCAAGAGCCGCAAAGCCTGCGACCTGAACACGTACATCGAGGAAGCGCGAATCAAGCTTCACCAACTATTCAACGAGATGGAGGAGCAGGGCCAGCTCATCACTGCCCGCATCTTGCAGGAACGCTTCTTCGGGCAGGACAAAGAACCCGAGGCCGTCCGCACCATCATCGGCACGATGCAGGAGCACAACGACCAATGTCGCGCCCTCGTGGGCAAGGACTATGCCCTGATTACCGTCCGCCGCTATGAAAGTTGCAAGCGTTATATGGCGGAGCTCATCAAGCAAAGATATGACAAGGAGGACTTGCCGCTGACAGAGGTCAACGGCGAACTGGTTCGCGCTTTCGAGTTTTACCTCAAGACCGAGAAAGAATGTCAGCAGAACACGGTCATCCGTTACATGAAGTGCTTGAAGAAAATCACCAACCTCGCCCTCGCCAACGAATGGATTGCCAAAGACCCGTTTGTCGGCATCAAGTTCCACGAGAAAGAAGTCATCCGCGAGTTCCTGACGATGGACGAACTGCTCACCATCTATCACAAGGAGTTCCCGTTGGAGCGCATCACCGTAGTCCGCGACATCTTCATCTTCGCCGCCTTCACCGGCCTTGCCTTCATTGACGTGCAGCAACTGGCTCCGGAACATATCGTGGAAGATGCTAACGGCAACCTCTGGATTCGTAAGCCCCGCCAAAAAACGAAGAACATGTGCAACATCCCCCTGCTCGACATCCCCTTAGCCATCCTCCGCAAATACGCCAACTATCCCGCTTGCCTAAAGAAGAAAGTCCTGCTCCCCGTCCCCTGCAACCAAAAGATGAACAGCTACCTGAAAGAAATCGCCGACCTCTGCATGATCAAGAAGAACTTGACAACACATACGGCCCGGCATTCGTATGCCACCTCTGTGTGCCTCGCCAATGGCGTGAGCATTGAGAACGTGGCCAAAATGCTCGGTCATTCCAACATCAAGATGACGCAGCACTATGCCCGCGTGCTGGATTCCTCCATCCTGCGCGATATGAACAATGTGAAGAACATGATGGCCAAGGTAATGGGATGAGTATGGAAAGAGGTATCATTACAATCAGTGAAAGCGGTGTGGTGAGTATGCCCACTGCACCTGTATGGATGACGAAATTCGAGATTGCCGACTTGTTCGGAGCGTTCTCTTATGATGTTCGCAAGTTGATACGCAGCATCTACAAGAACAAGGAACTGAACGAGGCGGACACGATGAAGTATGTACGGCAAACTGATGGAATCAGTTATGATGAGTACAGTCTTGAAATGGTTATAGCCATTGCATTCAGGATATGCAGTAAAGAGAGTATGCTGTTCAGACAGTTTGTAATCGGTAAACTGAGTGCTGGTAAGATTTCGTTGTTTGTTTCCTGTGGCAGAGGAACTAACCGATGGTATAATTGAGTCCATCCCACCAGACGCATGTTCCCGATGCTCGGATGCAAAGGTAGCGCATGGCTTGATGGCAAAGGCAAGGTCAGGCGGCAGAGCCGTTTCAGGCAGAATCTTCCTCCTGCGGAGCGTATTCTGCCCGAAAATCTTGCCCCTGCCGACCATACGCTCGTATGGCATCCGGCAACGGAAACAAGCGACTGACGGGAAATCAGAAGAAAGAGAAAAGGAACGACTTACAGACGAAGCGCAATCTTGATGCTTCATCCGTAAGCCGTTCCTTTTTCTTTTTGCTGTTCCAGTTTATAGGGCAGACGGCAAACTGCGCTCCTTCAAGAAAATCAGATAGCCGTCTGTCGGTAGGCGGAACGGTAGCCGTCAAGCAGCATCTTCTCTATGTCCGACTCGCGATAGAGAATCTTGCCACCCAACTGGATGTAGGGTATCCGCCCCTCGTTGCGGTAGTCCTGGAGTGTACGACGGCTCACCTTCAACCGCGCCGACACCTCCTTGTCGGTGAAGAAACGCTCTCCGCCCAGTGTCGGGCGATAGTCCGCGGTCATACGCTCGTAGTTGTCCAGCAGTCGGTCGAGGCTGCCCATGAAGTGGAGAATCCACTCGTTGTCTTTGGTCATCAGTTCATTCATGTTACTTTGGATTTAGTGGGTATTGTTATTATACTTTATTTGTTGTACTGAGGTTATATGGTTCTTCCTTTGAACCGTGCTTCTTTCCGTCTATCCTCCACATGGGAAACGATGCGCTTCACGTCCTCGGGACGGTAATACGTTTTGTGGTTGATTTGCGAGAAGGCAAGTGTGCCGTTGTCCCGTAGCGTCTGCAACGTGCGCGGACTGATGTTCAGCATCCGGCACACATCCTGATTGTCCATCCACTCACTCATTGTCTTTTCGCCGTGCCGATGGCAGATGGCATCCATGCGGCGGACGAACTGGTCGAACTTGGCGACCATCGCCTCAAAGGTTCTTTTCTCAATAGATACTATTTCCATAATTCAGTGCTTTTGTTGTTTTTCTGCCGCAAAGGAATGGATAATCCGCCATCCGACAATGCTTTTTTCAGAAGTGGCAGCCTTTGGCGTCACCATACTGGAAAACCGGTGCCAGTTGTTGGGTGAATATGCCTTAATTCCTATATATAATGGGAATGTCGCAGTTCAGATAAGACTTTAATTATAGTGCGTCCATAATTGCTTCCTATTATTCGTTCTCGGAGAATCGGTGAAGTCTGCACTATTGTTTCTGTTGCTCCAAAGCAAAGCCACACAAAATTGCCTAAGAGAATCCAATTTCTTGACGGGGTGAACTATAGGTAGTTATTTTGCATCCGACAAACGGTCAAGTATGCGCATAACGACCAATAGTAATTCAACATTAACAAGAAACAGTATGAGTAAGAAATTCAAAAACATTGAGAACGATGAGGAGTTCAAGAACTTCAAGTTGGAAGACTTTCTGCCTTCCATGCCCAATGCAGAGCGGGCAGAAAAGTCGGCTGACGCGAAATCGGAGGTGCCTGCCGAAACGGGCAGTCTCTTTCCTCCGTTGGAAGAACCGGACGCATCCGTAGTGCAGACGGTGGTGTCAGCAGCTGTTACACATGAGCAAGAGGAAACGGCCACAGAGTTGGATGGAATTCCTGCTGAGCGAACCATCGTCAGACGCATCAGCAGCAAGCAGCGTCGGCTGTCGCTGGACGAGTACCGCGACACCTATCTGCGCGTCCCCAAGATTATCGACCGCAAACCCGTGTTTGTCAGCAGTGAGGTGCGCGATGAGTTGGACAAAATTGTCCGCTGTCTTGGTGGCCGGGGAATGAGTGTGTCCGGATTGGTCGAGAATCTCGCTCGCCATCATCTTTCCACATACGGAAACGACATCGACCAATGGCGTAAATTGTGAGAATTAAGAAGCAATCAACGGATGAACTTTTAGAGTTGCTCTAAATCCCTGTAACGAAGTTTGGAGAGGGCAAGTTTATGTTTCGGGCAGACCGAAACCACTTGCCCCGCTCCAAACCTCGCAGGGAAGGTCATCCCGTTGGTCTGTAACTACTACAATCAGTAACCAAAGTAAACTTGATAATCATGAACAGCAATAAGAGAAAGAACAAAGGCGGTCGCCCCGTCAAGGGTGCTACCGAAAAGTTGAAATACCGTGTCACCGTGAAAATGGCAACGGAGGACTACTATCAACTGAAGTCCAAGGCGAAGTCGGCAGGAGTCTCTGCCAGCGAGTTCATCCGTGGCTGCATCACGGAAGGTGGCGTAAGAGAACGACTCTCGAAAGAACACGGCGACCTTATCCGCAAGTTGTGTGGCATGGCGAACAATCTGAACCAGCTGGCACGGAAGGCGAACGCAGAGGGCTACGCCTCTGTGCTTGTTCCTTGCCGAGCCTTGATGATAGAGATGGATAACCTTGTGAACCGGATACGCCTATGATAGCCAAAATCATGAAAGGCTCGGACTTCCGAGGCGTAGTGAGCTACATCCTGAACGATGAGAAAGGCACTCAAATCATAGATGCAGACGGCTTATTTCTGGAAAATAACGACACGATAGCACAAGGATTTATCGGCCAAGCGCAGATGAATCCAAAGGTGACAAAGGCCGTAGGTCACATCGCTCTGAGTTTTTCCAAAGAGGATGCGCCACGGTTGAACAACGCAATCATGGCTCAGATAGCCCGTGAGTACATGGAGCGGATGGGTATTAAGGAGACGCAGTACCTCATTGGGCGGCATTTCGACAAGGAACATCCACACGTGCATATCGCCTTCAACCGCATCGACAATAATGGCAAAACCATATCCGATCGAAACGACCGCTTCCGCAGCGAGCGTATTTGCAAGGAACTAACCCGGAAATACGGACTTCACTTCGCCAACGGCAAGGAGCAGGTGAAGATGGACCGACTGCGTGAACCGGACAAGACGAGTTATGAACTCTACCAAATCTTGAAGGCGGAGGTCGGTAGATGCAGGGATTGGAATACCTTGCTTGAGCGGTTGGAACGGCAGGGCATCGGTGTGCAGTTCAAGTACAAGGGACAGACGAATGAGATTCAAGGCATCATCTTCTCCATGAATGGCTACCGTTTCAACGGTTCCAAGGTGGACAGACAATACAGTTACTCCAAGATTGATGCAGCACTAAACCGTAACAATTACGGAGAACGACAGACACAACCTCAGCCACAGGCTAATCGGGAAGAAATAAGCCCGACTTCAAGCAACGATGTCGAGCTTATCAGCGGCTCATTAGGTTTGCTCACTCCAAGCAACGCACCGGAAGAACAGCAACTTTACGACCCCTATCTGAGAAATAAGAAAAAGAAGAAACAACGTAAAATCAACTGGTAACAATGGCAGACAACAATGTATTCGTCCTCTTCGAGGAAATCAAAACCGCCATAAACGGCATCAACAACAAGTTAGAAGAACTACCCAATGCGGTGACGCAGGCCCCACAAAACACAAACAATGTTCAAGATTTATCTCCGATTAAGGAGGCTATTACAGAGGTTGCCAAAGCCCAATCGGAAGATATTAAGGGCTTGTTGGCAAAGCATTGGAAAGCATATGCACAAGTCTCCACCGTGATTCTGCAACACCTCGACACTATCAAGAAGTCGCAGGATAAGCAAGGAACGCAACAGGAGCAGCAACCACAAGAGCATATCCACAAGCACAGTTTCGACATCAAATCAAAGAAAGTCTTTTCTTTCGTCGCAGGGCTGGGTGTGGTATGCGCTTTATCTCTATGGGGTAATATCGCGCAGTGGCAGTCCAAGCGCCAGTACGCCAACGATGCCCTGAAGTTCCGTGCCATCCGCGCATGGGGTGGATGCAATTCCAATGATATTCTATGGTTGAACAAGGTGTTCGACATCAACCGAGACAAGAAAGCTATTGAGTGGGTGCGGAAGCAAGCAGACGAATATGAGGCTTCTGTGAAGGTCGCCTCTGATAGTTTGATGCAGGAGAGCATCAAGGCAAAGACCGATAAACAAAGCTGCAAGTAGTTCTTCGGACATATAACAAGAAATCAAAAATCGCATCGGAATAGGGGTGCCTTTCCGATGCAATTTTCTTAGATATTGCTTTTAAGCCATTCTTTTGCAGTCTCTGTCAGCCGGTATTGCTGCTTGGGATGCTTTGGTTGATTAGGGTAAAGTCGTTCAATTACTCCGTCTTCCAATGCAGGTGTGATATAACTCTCACGGAAATATTTCAGGTCTTTTATATCACATACTTCTGCCATCTCCCTCATAGTCATGCAAGAATCTGCCATCTTTTTGATAAGCATTTCTACATGGGGAGTACTTAGGGGGTACTTAGGGGGTACTTGGGGGGTACTTGGGGGGTACTTGGGGGGTACTTGTCCTGTTTACTTGTCCTGTTACCCTCTTTCTCTGTTTCAATCGTACTTGTCTTAAAGTAAGGTCGCTTGAAAGTGATGGTCACGAATCCGCCATCAGAACTCCAAGTGGGGGCTTCTACGCCCTGTGCTTTGCAGGCATCCATGATACGTTTCGCACCACTGATAGTCTGATGCAGGAAAGCATCAAGACAAAGGCCGATAAGCAAGGCAATAAGTAGTTCTTCAGACATTTAACAAGAAATCATTAGAATTTGGCCGGTGGCGGATACCATTCAGCTTGAGGGGTATTTAGGGGGTACATAAGGGGTGCTTAGGGGGAATCCGCTTTTATTTTTATTGTATTGTTACTTGATATTGATTGAACTTTTATTGTTGGAAAGCTGTTTCCTCTAATGATTCACAAATCTTGGTTTATAAGATTGCCAAAAAGGATTTAAACCATTCCAGTTTCTGAATGCGTTGTAGATTTTCATTAGGCCCTTCTCAAAGTCTTCTTTCTTTGCATAGGAAATATCCCAATTTTCCATACCACTAAAATAAGGTTCATAAGCGATTAGAATATACTCAAGTAAGGGTTTAAAAAGTTCCTTAGACATGTATTCAGAATATGAGTCAACTATCCATGAAAAATGGTTCATACAACTATTGAGATACTGAGATTTCATTAGAATAATTTTATTTGCCAATAATACGTACTCCCCTTGATATTTTGGGAAACGATCTTCTGGCTTAATACCAACAAGTATTGATATAGCATCACTTGTTTCGTCTCTTACTAGTAGCTCGTGTATGCTTTGACTTGTGCTTGATGCTATAGAAATTCTTAATGAATTTATTTCATTACATGTTTTATCGTATTCTTCCTCAGGGATCGTACTAAAGGTATTGCTTTCTGCAAAAGATTTCATTTCATCTAGTAAGGAGTCAAAGTGACTGAGGAAGAAAATTGAACTTTCATCTTTTCGATTCTCGCATTCCTTCTTAATTTGTAGTAGCGATATTTTCATCCTTTCCCAAAGCTTTTCTAATTCAACCGCAGAAAAATCAAGTTGACCAGAAATGTCTGTAATATCAAGGAATGAAACTCCAATAGACATGCTACCATTTCCAATGCCATTACGCCATAAAAAAGATGATTTCAAAACCAATTGCTTGATTTGAGATGCTAAGGTTGAATCCTTTTCAATGTAATGAGGTATGGCTCGCAATAAAGTGCAGTCAGACGCTATCATGGACTCCGGAAGTTTCTCTAAACATTGTTGGACCGTTTGGGCATCTAGCAAGTCAACAAGGTTTAGTATTACATAGATTTGGGCTGGTTTGTTTCCGTTTTGACATAACCATAACAAATCTTGGCAGATTTGTTGATAATATGTAGAGTTTAGAAAATCCTCCTTTGTGAGGAAATTCTTAGTTTGAATGATGAGAGCATTTCTCCAATTGTCAATACTGTCCCGAGTGTGAAGAATTTCAGATATAGCCTTAAGCTTAAAATTCTTATCTGACGTCCATTTTAGTCCGAAAGTTACCAAATCATAGAAGTATTCTAGCCTATAATTCAGATTGTCGTATCTTCGAGTTCCGCTTTCTGCGTAAGGTTGCAAAATTTCATAAAATACCGAAAAGTCACGATTCCAGTATGTAGGATTTACCCCTATTAATAATATTGGAATTGACTTCATAATGGAAGCCCGATAGAAATCTGGGCATTCCGATTGCCTTAATGCCACAAATAGGGATTTAACAATTTGCGGTAATTCAGATTGCAAGGCATCACAATAGAGTATTTTCTGGCTGATTGACTTTGTGAGTTTTGTACTATTATATTGAAGGCTATAAAATAAACATGGATAGGGGTAGTCTTGGTAGAGATTATCACAAATAGTACTCCACTTTTCCTCAGAAAACAATATAATGTTGTTTATATGCAACGGCCTACACAACTCAAAGAAAATACTTAGTACTTTAAATGAATTGACGAATCTTAAATTGCCATTTCCGAAAACAAAAGAATGAGATTTATTCCCAAATGGAGTGGCTTTGCCATATCCCTTGACAGATTCAATGAGCTTATCTATGATATAATTTGCATTTTTTATGTATTGACAATCCGTTTGTAGTTGATTAACCTCTTCTGAAAAATCAATAAAGTTATTCATACCACCAGCCTTCTCAAAAGAAAATCTTCGACTTATTAAAGGTAACAATTCCAACGCATTTAGATAATCTTGAAGAGAGTGGTATAATTCATAGTTCGTTAAAGGAGGAATTTCATTGAACACATCCTCATTAAAAAGAGACTTGAACATCAGTCTTCTCATTCCATCAAAAGGATTATCCTTAGATGTCTCCCACGAATCAACAAGATTTTTTGCACTTCTAAAATCGAAACAGAATAGATGTTTCCAAATGCGGATATAAGTACTTACCTCTGCATCAGGCCATGAAAATTCTTGGTTTGTTAGAGCCTGCTCTTTGTGCGCCAAATACTTCAAATTAGGCAATAAAGAATCATCGCAAATCTCCACTAATTGTTTGTACTCCTCCTCAAAATAATGCCCCAGCAACAAAAGTTCTTCTCTGAGAGCTGAAAATGCTAACTTTAATTCATATTTTGTTGCAGTATTCCATTTTCCGCGAAATCTTCCATGTAGCATGTGAAGAACGTTATCCCTATTATAATAATCATAACCAGATTGTATAGGTATTCTATTTATATCCGACGACCAAGATATAAATTCTATATCATTACATATTTTCGTGACATCCCAATTCCCTTCTGAAAACTGAATACTACTTATGTATTTGTTTATATCGTCCCATGCTTTTTTTATTTTAGGATAATATACAGATGTCGATAAAAGATTTTCCAAGAACTTCGTAATTCGTTCTTTATGACTGTCACCACTAAACAGATGGAACAGTTCTACGCATTCTATATAATGATTTCTTAATAATAACTTCTTTTCTTCCGAAAGAGACATGTTATCAGAATGTATATAGAAGAATCTTGCCGAATTTTTTTGAGATAATTCGTTTCTTATTTCTGCATTTTTATCTACTACCTCTTTAACCCAAGACATCCATGATAAGAAGTTGGGGTCATCACATGAAAAGCCAATGATGCAAAAGGCTCCCTTTAGTAAAGATATTTTCATGTAATCAACAAAAGGCTCGTGCTTTATTGGATATCCTTTATAGTCATCCGATGTAATAATATAATTACAATGAGTATCCCCATCAAATCCATACTGGGCATTCTTATCCAATCGAATAGAACCATGCAACTTGAATATGCTTCTCTTCCCATCTGTAAGAGATAGCATTTCAGATGATGAAATAAGTTGATAAACCAAACTACGTTTTTTTTGCAGAGATGAAATATGTGCCTTAATTCGACCAATTTCTGTTTCTGTTTTACGATAATTGTCCGATAGAAACGATATGTCGGCTATTAGATTTAGTGTGGGATACTCATGGTTAAGATTATTAATTAAGTTATTATAGTCGTCTGTTGGGACAGCCTCCTTTGCTGCAGATACTTCTTTAACTTCTTTCTTTTCCTTGGTATCATTGAAATTATCTGTGTACTGACTTAATTTTTCTTTGCAACATTCAATACCTTCTAAGTCGTTTTGATAGTTCCTTATTTGAGATAAGAGTTTTTGAGCAAGTCCAGTTTTTCCAATAATATCGAGACAGTTATCATAATTGAAAGTGAAAATATGCTTTGCGTCAAGTTCAAATAATAGTTTATGGCACGTGATGTCTGCATCACCTATAATCTTATTATTTAGTGTTACTTTGTATTCTGGTTCATCTGGATTCTCTGGATTTTCTTTGATTGAGATGACAGGAGTGTGCTGTTCTATATAGACATCAATAGCCTCATGATACCCTTTTCTTCGCACATACTCTTGAGCAATTTCCAAGTATCCAACCTCTTCGATTTTATGCTTAATCTCAATATCATTATCTAAATGGAACATTTCTTGGGTAATCGGCTTAAGGAGCCCTCCCCAATCAACAAATTTATCAGACATGTTTTTACTGAAGCCTGCTCCAATAATAAAGGAGAGGCTCTTATCATTCAGTAAGCGCTTAATTCGATTTATTTGTTGCTCAGTTAGCATACTTTTGTGTTGTCTTGTGGTTCCAAGTAGAATTCATTGCCTATTTCAAGTATTTGCTCAGAATCGCCTGCTTACGTTCCGTACTGCTCTTAATAATTATCTTGGCTGTAGCAATCTTTTCTTCATGAGCAGAAATCTCTGCCACGATTTGTTGCTGAATTTCTATTACTGGTACAGGTATTGAATACCGAATGATATTATCTTTATTTCCGCGCGGCATCTTCATCCCTTTTACGTCATTCATAACGTAATCTATAAATACTTGGCGACGCATCATATAATAGACATACTCAGATATAATTCCTGATATTGGACGGAAAACCATGACATCAGGATTACAACCTCCATCACAATCTGCTAACCATAACTTTCTTAGATACGGACGAATATTTGACATCAGAATATCGCCACGCCTATATTCTGTGACATTCCCTGATTGTGGTTCTCCTTCATATGGGCGAACACCTTCAAAATCTTGAAGCATATTATCCGTAGTGATGTATGCTGTATCAGAGATTTTATTAAATTCTATTCTGTCTGTTGCGAAAGGGGCTATTGCTTGTAAAGTTTTTACTTCACCTTCAACAGCCGACAACATTTCTTCTATCAACTTACCATACTTGGTAATTGTAGCTTTAGCTTTCTCTACTTCTTTATCAATAGTGTCGCATTCTTGGATGAAAGAATTTTGAGTTTCTTCATCCGCCAATGGTATCCACATGTCCTTTAGATACTTGAAATGTCTTTCGTACCTATCTACGTTCTCTATTTTTGAATTAGACAGGAAATGATACAAATACTTCAGCTGAATTTTGGGATTACCCGACTGAATTAACTGTGTGCCGTCCGCTCCACGAACAAAGTCAAAATCCACATACTTAAATGTACAACTATGGTCTCCAAAGACCACAACCGGATGGTTTTTTATGCACTTCGTGGAATTAACATAACCGGAAATCAAGACATCCTTTTCCTGCGTAATAACAGGCACATTGCCGTTTTGCAAAATTTCGTCTTCCGGCATCTTTATATTGGCACCATCTACCTTCCCCAGTATGTTTTCAAGGCGTACATAGTCAAACTTCCCTTTAGGCTTATGATTGATTTTCGATGTCTTCAAAATCTTACTAAAGGACGTCTTACTGAAATCAATCAAATCCACAAGTCTTGCCTGTGAAACAAATTCTGACACGCTATCAGGAACGTCAACGTCTTCGCACAAGAAGTTCATGCGAATCAGTGTATTGATTTTCTCCGGGTCGCACATATTGTCAGGATTAAACAACGGAGTACGTATCTCGTTGATTCCTCGAATCTGTTGTACGGTGTCATCCTCTTCGCCTTCGTCTTCGCTTTCTGATTTGGTTCTTGTCAAGTGCAGATACTCTATGCCCTCACTTCCTTTGCTGTCACTCCATTCGTAGCCAAGGAACTTCTTTATCGCAGCCGTCTTCATGGGAGACTTAACCAAGAGCACAGGAGTAGCCACAGAATATGCCAGCAAGAAGACATAGACCTTCTCGCGCTCTATGGAAATGAAGAAATTGAGCAGAGCCTTCTGTCTCTCGGCGTCTTTCTGCGATTCAGCCTGTCTGCAGAAAGCCTGCGTCTTGCTTCTTGCACGGAAACGGTTGCGGATATCTTTTGCAGCATCGCAAACTCCCTTCATCGCGTTGCGGTCTGTGCTGGCAAACGATTCGCGATAGGCCTCGAATACTTCAGTCTTTGACAAAGCCTCGCTGACAATTCCATCTTTAAGGAATGTGCGGTAATCCTCGAGACCATAGCCACAATGGTCGCAATAGGCCTGCAGCAGACATTCGTCCTGATAGATATCTTCCGCGTTGTCGCCCGTCGCAAACCAGGTCTTGACACGGTTGCGATAATGCTCTGCCGCAGGAGTGTTGGTTTCTTTCCGGCGCAGGAACAGGACAACCGTATTCGTTCCCGTCTTTCCAAAAGTACCGCTGCCGAACTCTACAAGAGAGACTATGTCGAAATTCTCCATGACAATTTCTCTTGCACGGGGATATATGCCTCCTCTGTTGAGGACAGAAACAGGCAATACAATGCCGGCGACTCCACCGGCACGCATAAGTTGCGCAGAACGTTCCATGAAGAAAGTCTCAATGGCGTTGTTCTTCGCTGTGTTGATGCTGCTATTAAAGAGAGAGAATGCCGCACGGTCGCTGTCGCTCAGCGTTTCAAGGAAGCCCGTTACTGCATACGGAGGATTGGCCACAAGCACATCATAGCTGTGGGGCTGCAGCATCGCGTGGGGCTGCAGGGCATCGGCATAAATGATATTCGTTTCATCATGGCCATACATAAAGGCCGACACCTTGGAGACCTTAGACAGGCGGTATTCCTTCTCTATGCCTGTGATATGCTTATAATACTCGTGGATGTCAATCTCCGGGCGGTATTTCTCCACGAATTCCTTTATCCGCACAGCATACTCCGTCAGGAAATGGCCGGCACCGCAAGCATAGTCTATACAACCCGGAATCGTCTCGCTTTGGCTTACAATCTGTTCCAATGGAAGAGAAGACACAATGAAGCGCACAATCGGCATGGGCGTGAAATACTGGCCCTCGCTTTGCTTCACGCCCTTTGTAAGGAAACCCTCGAAAAGGTCTCCCAGAAATTGGTTTGTTTCGGTTTCTCGTCCTTCCTCTGCCGTAGATTTTAGTTTGATGTTTTGGAGCATCTGCAATACTTCGCGCAGAATCTTTGCATTTTCTTTGAAAAGACGCTCATTGTGAACGCTGATGAAAGAAAAGTCATTGTCGGAGTAAAACTTAAGTGCGCGAAAATACTCCATTACAGTCTTCATCGTCGCATCCGGATCCTTCTTATACCAACGGAATGCCTTCTCGATTTGTCCGTTCTCGATATAGGTTACCGTCTCATTCAGAAACTTCTCCATTCCGTCACGATAAAGTCTCTGCAAACGGTCTTGTAAAGAGAAATCATCATCGTAAGCTGCACCCTTCCAATAGAAGTGCAAGTCGTCCGGATTATTTGTTTCGTCAACAACTTTTGCTAAGAACAGATTGACAAGTTTGTCGAAAGCATTTTCCTTTGCTCCGACATTATGCCTGCGGAGGATTGTCGCAAACTCGTTGTATTTCTTCTTTATTTCTTCGTTGCTTATTGGATTAAGGTCTGTTACAGAAAATTTATTCTTACCTATATTGTATGGCTGGATGTCTTGCTCAAACAACCCTCGTGTGGCAGTATCACATTGGTATGTGTCATGCCATACGCGAAACAGTTGCTTGTTGTTCTTCGCATCCTTATAAGTAGGCAAACCAGAATTATTTTTCAACAGTTCTTCATTGTCTTGCACATTAATCAGATAGTATGTAGGCTTTGCCGTTTCTCCATCAAAATCAGAAGTATAAAGACAAAGAAACTTTGTGGCTTGTTCCTGTTGGAAGTAGCTAAACAACTGCGCTCCATCTTCAAGTGTGTCCTGCCAGGCTCCATCAAACTCATCGGGTCTCTTGCATTCGATGATTAACAAAGACTCCTTGTCTACCGTCATTTCACTAGAAAAACTATTATGCGTCCGTACCCAGACATCTGCATAGCCACCTTTCTGTGTATGTCCAAGCTTCCATGCCGGTTCAAGTTCAATATGCTCAGGCTTGTAACCCATTGAAAGCAGACGGTCTATACATTCAAACACGACGAAATTTTCTGGTTCAGAAAAATTGCTCGTCGTCTCACGACCGACAGTAATACCGATTTCCTTGTAGTAGAAATGTTCGTTTTTTACATCTACTTTTAATGGAGTGCGAACCCCTTCGTACGATTTTGTAAACACATTACCATCCTGCTCAAAACGCAGAGCAGAAAGTAACTTTTTTATATTGTCTTTGGTTATCATTTATGCAAACTATAGCTAATTGGTAGGCGCTTTTTATAATCAATCATTATTACCGCCATTGATAAGCTGGCGAGGGTCTACATTCAAAAGTCCTGCAATTTTCACAAGCATATCAAGGGAGGGTTGCATCTTGTTAGAGCACCATCGGGAAACGGTTGCTTCATTCTTTCCAACTTGTTCGGCTAACCATTTACCCGTTTTCCCGTTCTCTACTAATACAACTTTTAGCCTATTAATCTTTTGCGATTCCATACGTTTTGATTTGCTAGTCAATTACAATTCTTTGATTTGTAACGCAAATATAGTGATAATACTCGGAAATACCGTTCTGATTCTCAAAAAAGTAGCGCAAACACGCCAAAAACCACGAATATTGTGTCTTTATCAAGGCGATAATGAAATAACCCGTGTAGCTGTGTGCTTTACCGGTATGGACTTATGATGGCAACAAAACCAGTTGGTTAAGATATACCAGAACGAGCAAATCAAATGTAAGAACAAATTAAGCATTTGATTGAAGATGGGAATTTGATAGAAAAGAGGTTGTACGGAATTTCCGAATAACCACTCAGCATGGGATTATAGAAGGAAAAAACCTAATCATGAAATGTTACCCACTTCAACCTCAAACTGCTTATAGTCTTGAAGTATCTTTAAGGAAAAATAAGACAAACTGTAAAGGTTTTCTTGACAGTTCAATATACGTCATAAATATAATTTGGGCATAAAAAACATATAGTGTGAGACTTATAGACTGAACGTAAATTGGAATGTGGAATAGGAATAGTCTAATTGGTAGAAATATACCAAGATAGTAAGTAAAAAGGAAGTAATTATCAGCTACATATATTTGAGAATGGGGAATTAACCCCTATTTGAACAGTTCGGAATTTCCGAACTGTTCAAATAGAAGGTTCTCGTAAAGTTGAATGGGAACTCGCCAATTACACCTTGCCTTCGTTATTCCCTTGGACTTATTGTGTGCAGTTGCAGATTGCAATCTGTTTCCAGAGTTGGAATGATAAACATAGAATCAATAGCTATTGTTTTATGTAGATTACACCAGAACCCTTTGTGTTGATTACTAACTTATTCCATCATAAAAATAATTGATAATGAATTTGTCAAATGGCAATAGATTATTTAAGTTACTTATAAGTTTATCCTTACCTATACAATTAAATTGTGTAATGATATCCGATATTTCCACAGAATCGTCTTCAAGATTGATTAATCCTGAATCTTGAATTTTTCTGCTTATCATTCTTGGCATCCCATATTCTTCTAATTGATACACCAGTTTCGGAAGAAATGCGTTTGCCGCTTTTCCTATGAATAAGGAAATGTCTGGTGATGTCGGATTGTACGATTTTTTTAGTAAGTTTATCATAGAAAGAGTTGAACATAAATTATAAGATAAGTATCGTTCTGCCGAAAACAAGTCTTCATAACTAATGTCAGTAAGTCCTGAATAAATGTCTGCAATGGAACGAGTCCAATTATCAGGCATTTTCCATATTGCTATTTTAATAAGCTTTGCCATATTATCGCCAAGCAAATTAACGACATCCAGTATCGGTTCTCGCCAATTATAAGTATTTGTTGTGGCCAATGCGGAATAGCCTTTGGGCCAGTGAGGATCATTTTTTAATTTCTCGATAAGCAATTTAAGAAGTCGCTGGTCAAAAGATTTAAAGATAGGCATCTTTCTTAATTGAGTAAAATTCTCAGTACCTAAAGCATCCGACATAAATGACTCATACTCCTTAATATGGTCGTTTTGCTCTTGGTTTATCTCAATTCCAGGATCCTCAGAATCCAAAGACTCCGTAACATCTGCTGGGAAATCAATTGTCAAAGTTGTATTCTCTTGTACCGGTGGCTCCTCTAAGAGATAAACTTTCCCAACAAAATATTTAAACATACGCCCAGCTCGTCCAATAATATTCCTGTATGTAAAATAGTCAAACTTATGTGATCCGTTTTTATTAGACCAAACAATAACTTGCTCCGCTTGCGTATTGACTCCTTCTATAATAGAAGAAGTAGAAATGATTGTATCAAGACCATCATTACATTCAAACAATTTTACTTGTATTTGTGACAATGCTCTGTGCATTTTCCCATTATGAACACCGATGCCACGTTCACTTAACTGGCATAAAGAGAATGATTTCCCATAATTGATGGTTAACCACTCTTTGAAATTGTTAAGCAGTGATGTCTCCTTCTTTGATAGATTATCAGCAAGAATGCCGCTAACCTTATTTATATTGCTATAACTCCCTGCATAGATTAACGTTTTAGATTTGTTATTTTGTAAGATATTGACGAGGTGTTTCTTCTTGAACTCGTCAATATTTTCGCCATTTTTCCTTTTTTCGTATGTCCTCGCTGCTTTTGTTATGACTGTTTTAAAATCCGTCAATCTCATAAACTGCATACCTTGTGTAAAAACATTATCTGCTATATTGTGAATGTTTGGAGCGAGATAGTATTTTTGACGAGATATTTTTCCGAGTTCAATGATTGCACTAAGCAAAGATGAACTTCTGTCATCGTCAAACATTGAGCTTGCCTTATAAAATTCATCAACGATAAGCATATCTATCTTGCTCAATTTGCCAAGATAGGCAAAGGAGCGTTCCTGAGGGAAAATAAAGATGTTACGTTCTGCTATAGTGGCATCTGTTGTTGTGATGATTTTATAGTAGTGTGAGAATTTATGTTCAATTCTACGACGTGTCTCATCGGCTAGGGCAATTGTTGGCACTATAATAATCACATTTTCTGGCTTGCGTATAGCAATAAAAGCATCCACAATAAAACTCTTTCCAAAACTTGTCGGGGCACTGACAGCAATATTTTCTCCCAAAAGAAGTCGTTTTAGCACATGTGATTGAGCACTATGAAGTGTAATCGGAGCGTCATCTCCGACATTAGCTTTAAAAGCTTCGACAACAACTTGATCTTCCCACAAAGCAGTTTTGGGATCTATATAAGGGAACAATCCCACCTCTCTGATGACATGATTTACAAGAGGTGTATATTCATTCCTGTCTCGTTGTAATTTATCCAGTAGGTTTATAACCTTTGAGCGTGCTTCTGCTTTATTGCTGTTTTCTATCAGAGAATTAATTTGTGCACACTCTTCAAAAATTTCGGCGTTAAGCATCTTCCTTAATCTGTTTAGCTCGTTCTACAAACCAATTAACAATATCCTCTTTCTTTGGCACTGGAAATAATATCAAATGAAATTGAATATGTTCATACCCATAAATATTTTCTTTTTTCTGCTTGCTATTCTGTGATGAGAAATATCTTTGCGCTCTATTTAGATGATATTCTTTAATTTCGTTTAAATAAGTTTCTGTTAAATCTGTGGCCGCATTAGTTTTGCTACACTCATGAAGTAATAAAATTGGCACATGGAGTCTCTTTCTTACCTCGTCAATTGATGTGTCTCGGCGAAGAATGGTTTGGACCTTTTTCCTGACATCAGGGTCAGTGATAACGTACTCGAGATCTTTTATGCTTGTTATAATAGAATTCTCTTTCTTGATTTTTTCTGTACTAATTGTGTCAAAAACAGATTTAATGGGTTCATATAATCTCTCATCAGTGATGTCATTATAAAATTTAGCTTCACCCAACCATAATGAGAAATCGCCTTTGTCATCTAAAACAATATGAACACTATCAGCTCCTTTAGCATTATCTTTGGGATTTTGCTTATAAAAAATCTTAGGAACAACTGGTAGTGCATGATAGTGGTAACGCATGATTCCATATAAAACGATTTCTGCGATTTCGCTACCTTTTCCGTTGTCCTTGTCAACTAATCGAAGATTTTTTATGGATTCTGTTAAAGTCGTATATGGTGATTCTGAATAAAGATTATCACGATCTTCTGCTGACAATCCAGTTTGAGCGATATTATCCAGTATAAATTTACGGAATTCGCTCTTTCTCCATTTCCCATCCTCAAAGCCATTAACAACGGATAGCAAGAAGTCATTTTTGTCAGAATCAGACGCAATGGACTCTGGGTTCATATCCCAAAGACATTTATTAATCACGATGTCGAAATTCCCTATTTTTTGCATTAACCAATTGTTTTAAATATTGTTTCTAAACAGTCTTATCATATACTAATTGTATTATGCCAAAGACAGATTTTGTTCAGTTATAACTCATTTAGCAACCTTATCACCTTATGAATCTCCGAATACGCCTTCAAATCCTGCGGCGATTCTTGGCAGAGTTGGCACAGCTTTTCGGAGTTTGCCATTGCTCGTTCCAAGTCGCCGTTTTCTGTCAAGTATTTGTAGAGGTTGGTGCGTATGAAGTATCGCTTGGTTTTCTCGTAGCCCGGCATATACTTCTGCAATTCGGGAAGCAGTTGGTCATAGCTCTCATACCGCCGATAAACGATATTAGGCAGGAAGTGGAGCAGGAACCAAAATTCCGTGCATGGGTTCGTTTCTATGAATAGCACCCTCCCGGCATACTTCTTTTTGCTGTACTCCTTCTTTGCTCGCTGATACTGCTGCATTTCAGAAGGGAACTGATAGAGTCGATCCATATCGAACAGGCATACGATGTAATCATATTGCTTGCTCAAATAGGACTCGACCAACTTTAGGATATGATTGATGTCGCTGTGCTGTGGGAAATCCGGTGCAACCTTGAAAGGGTAGCGACACGCAATTCTCAGAGAATCGAAATAGAACCATTCCGTTTCTCCCTCGCCAATGATGGCGATACTTTTTGTTACTGTGCGCCCCATATCATTAGTCGTTTAAGTTGATATACTGACTACCAAGGAACGGCAACTTTACCAGTTTCCCCTGTTTGTAGGCGTTATATGGAGACAAGTTCTTATGCAGTCCCAAGTTGGAAAGCCTTACAATCTTGGTTTCTCCAAGTTCGTCCTTGTCGGTGAACCATATCGTGTCGCGGCGGATGAAATCCTCATTGAGAAGATTGATGTCGTGCGTTGTCAGCAGCATTTGGGACGTTCCTTCGCTGTTTGCCAAGAACACTTTCAGAAAGTAAGCCAATAGTTCGTAGTGAATACTTGTCTCCACCTCGTCAATGGGCACAAAGCGATTGGTCTTTAATAGGAAATTCAGAATCACAGCCAGCCCCATGAATCGCATAGTGCCGTTGGACTCGTATTCTTCGGACAAGTCATATAGGTTATCTCCGGCCTTGTGCTTGAAGGTTAGTTCTGTGTTTGTGATTTTACCTTTTCGGAGCATTTCAGCTTTTGCTTCATTACCGATAGGAGCATTCTGGATAAGTTGCTCCAATTCCGGCGTAATCAGTTCTTCCTCTTCATGCAGGATAACATCTTCTATATTGAAATCCGAAGCCTTCAAAAAGTTCAAGATGAACTTCTTCAAGTCTCCATTCTCATCCTTGTCCAAACGAGATTTGACATAGCCCGAAAGCAACATGCCGGGAGCCAAAACATCCTTTATTTGATTGGCAAAGTAATCGTACACATCATTCAAGCGTGTACGTTCTACATTGCTTTTACCGAATGCAGCCAGCACACTACAATTATTGATTGTGTTGCCGGAAATCACGTCCTGGCTTTTCTTCGTCAGTTTCAGATTGCCACCAAAGTCTATGGCCGTGGAGTCTGTTTCCGCATCATAGCTGCGACTATACAATTTGGTCGGACGAATAGAGTCATATACTATCAGCGTCTCGGAATAGATGTATTTAGCATTCAATTCAAAAGTGAGGATGAACTTCGACTGATTGATGTAGAAACTCATTGACATCTTTGTCATTTCGTTTCTTGACGTGTCATCCAACATAAAGGGGACAACCCTTGTCTTTTCATTGCGGTCTTTCGGCATTCTCAGAACTAACATTCTGAAAAACTCAATGGCATTTAATATGTTGGTTTTGCCGGAAGCATTGGCACCATAGATGATGCCCACTTTCAGCAATCTAACCCCATCCTTAACTTCACACGAATACTCATCAGACATAAAGGTGTCTGACGAAGGTTCAAAACTTATCTTTTGAGGTGATTTAATGGAGAAGAAATTCTCAACACTGAACTCTGCTATCATAATCGTTGACTTTACTATGTTGTATGCCGCAAAAATACCAATAAAATCCGTTGTGTGCAAATTATAATAATAATATCTGTAGAATAATTACGAAAATGGCAAACAAAATCACATAAAGATATCCCAACGATAACAATTACTTGATTTTATCAGCTTGACTAAAGCTTTTCGTGAATTTTGACGAGATTCATAAATATAATACCCTAATCCTTTCGATTTCTCACCCTAAAGTTGTACCTTTGCCAACAAGAAATCATCCGCTTCCGCGATGCGCAGAATGGGGCAATTTTGCGGTGGAGCGATAGGAGGAGATTGCGGAGTTGGCGATTCCTCAAAGTGAAGATATAGAGCTGCTTAGGTTTAGATTACGATTCCTGGTGGCACCACAATAAACTCCTGATTCTTAATAAGATTCAGGAGTTTTTCATTTTATCAAATATTCAATATCATAAAAATATCCTGCTACTGATACATTGGTCAGCAACAGGATATTCCTATTTTTGTTTATCAGATTATTTCAAACTTCTACTTCCATTCAAAATATCTTCAGGAATTTCCGCACAACGTGTATATACAGATACATCTTCTGCGTTATCCTTCACGGTCCACTTCATTGTTTCATCAGTCATTTCTGAAACAATATATTCTTTCAACGGATTATGTGAATAATCATATTCCCCCGTCAAAATATATCCCAAATCTTCATCTTCTTCAATTTCAAAAGAGCCTGTAGATTTATGCGAATACATACTTCCCATATTTTCATACATCTCAAAAGTATGTTCCTTTCTATTAAACGTAATATATACATATTGACCTTCTTGCAAGGGTGCCCCATTAAATTCGGTCAACATCCATGTTCCATTCATAGTGGCATAATTTACCTCCTGATATACCACTGGAGTCTCTTCGTCCTCACTACAAGCCGTTGTCATTGCCAGCAACGAGACACACATCATAATTCTGAATATGAATTTTACCATATATTCTTATTTATAAAAATTACTATTTTATATCCATACTTATTTTTATTGTCCTATCGGATGGTCGCCCAGAAATACCATCAAGTAAAATACTGAATGATTTTTGCCCCTTCTGTTCAGAAAGTTTTTCTCCATCCAGTTCCACAATCAAGAAGCCTTCTTGTGCAGGCTCCAAAACCTCAGGTTCCGTTCGTAAACTCAAGAATTCTGGAAGGAATCCCTTTACAGCACCAATCTTTAAAGGAGCACTTCCGGCATTAGCGCAAGCTATTCGCTCAACCTTACGCATAGTAGACGTTACAGTTCCCATATTTAGTGTTTTAGCACGTATTTTTAAATGCCCCATGGTATACCTGTAATCCTTCCATAAAGCAGCCGAAGGAGTTACCTTTCCCAAAATAGTCAATGCCGCAACCGGTCTTTTTTCTGAGATACTAGCATATACAAAAGCTCTGGTGTAAATAGTTCCCGGCTGTCCGAACGGATTATAAGTCAATCGAATCATCGCCTTTTCTCCTGGATTAATTATCGGAGAATCTATTTGAGCATTTGTACATCCACATGTAGTCGTAATCTTCGTTACCACCACCTTTTCCGTTCCGATATTCGTGCAAATAAAAGCGAAAACTTGCGGTTTATCATCCTCAGACAGAGTTCCTGCATTTATCTCCATACGTTCAAAACGAAGCATTTCTTCCGCATGCTCAACCAATACAGGATTCAGCACAGCATCAAGCTCCTTTTGAGAAAAGGCTTTCTGTGCCATCAAAGAAGACACAGAAAGCAATATGAACATCCAGATAATTACAGTTCTCATAAAAAACTCTATATGATTAGATTACATCCACCCGTTGCCAGTCGCTTTACGTACTGTAATCACAAATTCTTGTGTCTGTCCATCACTGCTAGTAACAGAAGCTTTGGTGGTTCCTACCTTAGTACCTTTTACCGTCAACTGATTGTTGTTCAAAGAAACAGCAGCAATACTGCTATCCACGACATTGAACTCTGTAGCAGTAACATTTTCTGCATAGACTCTGTTCAAATCTACTACCTCTGTGGCATCAAGGGCTACATATACATTAGGCACACGCATAGGCTGAGCACCGTAGTTACTGCCATCAATATTGTCCAGCACAGCTTGTGCATCTATCAAGCCTCCGATGTTATCTCTATATGCCGGCAAGTTCATTCTCAGATGAGGAGCAGCATCACCTACACTTCCCCAATTCTCCCAATAACTCTTCTCGCCTGAAAGATTGCTACTCAAATCTCTTACCGACGCCAGCAGCAAGTCTTTAAAATCCGCTGCACGATAATGCTTACGCAATTTTGCAGCATACGACAAGCCTAAAGCAGCTACTCCCGACACATGCGGACAAGCCATTGAAGTTCCATCCATATAACCATACCCACTTTGACTTGCTGTAAGATCGGAACCCTCAATAGCTGAATTCGGCATTGTAGAAAGAATAGATGCTTTTTCGCTCTTAAATGCATTAGCATCACCACCAGGAGCTGCAATCAAATTCTTACTTCCACTCGGGCTGACATAATTCGTATAGCAAGAAGGTTTTCCAGCCGGATCAAGTGCAGTTACACAAACAAAGTCACCATAAGCACCCGGATAGCTGACCATAGGAGCGTATTCATTACCTGCTGCAAAAACAGCAATACCTCCGTCAATTACTCCGTTAGGATCGCCAGCATTATGAATAAAATACTCCAAAGCCTCTTTCTGAAGTACTACAGAACTAGACCATTCTTCATCCGAAGTAAAGCCAGGAGTACCCATCAAAGGATTGATACGTCCAGATGAAGCAGACCAACTGCACTGCAAGATTACAGCTCCGTTATCCGCTGCATACTTAATAGCCTTAGCTTGATTTAAGACAGATGAACTACCATTTCCACTGAAAATCTGGCAAGACATAATCTTCACACCAGTTCCAGGAGTTCCATTACCTCCAGCAATTCCTCGAATACCTACTTCATTATTATCTGCAGCAATTACTCCTGCTACATGGGTCGCATGTCCTGTATCTCCTGTTTGCGTATATGAGATATGACCATTACCTGCAACAAAATTATAGCCATATTTGTCACCTGCATATCCATTGCCATCCGCATCTTCATCCGACCCGAATGTTTCAGCAGGATTAATCCACATGTTATTAGCAAGATCCTCATGATTATACATAACCCCTTCATCCACTACGGCCACAATAATAGAAGGATCTCCCTGGCATTTTTCCCAGGCTGTAGCACAATTTACATCGTATCCGGCACGAGCACCCTCAACCACAGTTCCGTCATTTCCTATACCCCACTGAAGTTTCATATTTTCAGCCTGGCTGCCTAATGTTTGAATAGCTTCTCTTGTAGCACTATTCAACCCCTTCGCTTTTTTTGTGGTATCATATCCTCTCTTTATAACCTGATTATATTCCACGGTTGCCACCTCAGAAAGTTTAGACATATCCAAGGCTACCTTATTCAGGTCCATATCCTTATCAAACTTCACCACATACCACAAATGCAAACCATTTTTACGGGTACGTTCTTCGTGACGTTTATCTACAGGAAAGACACGTTCAAAAGTATATGCACCGGCAATATCCAGTATTTCATCTACCGAAGGAATACTAGAACGAGTCTGCACTCCACTGCGGCTTAACATTTGAGCATTCTCAAGTACTTCTTCCACTTCTGGCTTAAATTTGATGAGAAGTTCACCTTCCACTGCCTCGTCAGCCAAGCCAGATATAGGAGCTACCGTATTTTCTTGCACACCCGATTCTAAGAACGTTTCAGAATCAGAGCAAGAAAACAATCCCATAGCACTCACAAGAGCGGCAAAAATATATTTTTTCTTCATCTTTAATCATTTAATTTTCGAACCATGCACCCCCGGTCCATAACTTAACAGACCGGGAGTTTTGCAAAATTCCATTTTTATATTATTCAACTAAAACTATCTCTAAGAAATTCCTCTTTTAATTCTCTTCTGTAGAGTCATCTGTAATCTGAGGTTTTCTCTTAGGATACATTTCATAATAACTTGTCTTCCCTTCGCCATAATTACTCAGGTTTGTAGGCTCATTACTAAACGTCGTAATAACCTCACCCTTTGTATTCTTAGCTTTTGAAGCCGTAGTACTAAGTTCCTGCTGGAAAATCATAGTGAACGGATCCCAGAAAGTAAGGTATGGATGATATAATATCCAATCAGGCAACTTTCCGGTCAAGAAGTTCAAGTTCAAAGAAAGACTCTTCATCTTCGGCCAAACCCTAGGAGCTCCTCCATTTGCCAGCAAATATTTTTCAGCATCCTGAATTGAAATGGTATCCTTATACTCAGCATTCTGGATATAGCTTTCCGTATAAACCTTATCTGCACCAAGAAGCTGTTTAACTTCTGCATCCGAAGGCAACTGCCCATCAAGCATATTCAAGGACAATGACAAACATTCAAGTTCTTCCCATTTCAGCAATTCCTTGAAATAAGAATTATTATATCCTTCTGCCGGAGTAAGAAATCCTTCTCCAAAACCTGTAGTCCAACGGAAACCTAACTTTTCATCTTTCTTATCTGTATAGGCTGAAAGATCTTTCGTTGTATCATAACGATTAATCTTATTCAGATACAAATTGCGTAAATGCGGGAAATTCTCCCGAGTAATACTCTCAATACCTAAGACTTTCACTCCATTTATAGTACTGCCAGACTTACCCATCACCTCAAAATTGTTGCTACTCAAATCCAAAGAGATAAGTGTCTTTCCAAACTCAGTAAAGTTTACCGGCAGTCCCACTAAACCATAAGCACGTACAGTAAGTTTACGCAAGTTGCCATATTTCACCAGGTCACAAATTTCATTTCCCAATACAATATTCTTTAAGAATGTATTAGAGTTTCCTGAGAAAGTAATTGATTCCGCTGTTTTAAGATATTTCACTTGATAGGGAAGCGATTCTTCTGTTTCAAATAAAGTAAACTCTACAGATTTCAAACGGCCAACTAGTTCTTCAGGAACTGGAGCAGAGTAATTAATCGTTCCGTCTGCTTCTATCTTGATATATTTGTCAGTAGCTTCCCAAAGTTCTACACCTTTCCAGTATCTCATATTCTCACTGGCATCCCAGGCAAACAGACCGTTCATACTGCTGTATATAGAGAGAATAGCCAGAGAGTCACCAGCTCTGTCATCAGTAATTACCGGAGCTGCTTTCTGAGTAACTACCAGTTTTATCGCTCCGTCTCCTTCCGTATCAGATGTTTCCTGCGGAGTAATAATCACTTCAGCTGTACGTGCTTTTTCACTCATGTTGACATCCCAGTCAAAATGCAATTTCAACAAACGCGGACGATCACCATACTCATAATTGGGAGTTTCTTTCTTGTATGTCAGCCATTCTTTATCAACAGTTCCGTCTTCAGCCGGCAAGTTGTTGACTTGCACATCAAAATTCACATTGGCCATCATTGTAACCTCAAAGAAACGCTCCTCCAGTTTCGCAGAGTTTTCCAAAGAGATGGTTCTGTCTTCTTCACTTACAAAAATACCTTTTGCATACCCCATCTGCATTACTTTCACTGTAGTTGCAGTGGTCTGGCCTGCTGCCATAAAAGTGATAACTCCTTCACGTGGTTCAGCCACTACAGACGAGTCTACCAGAACTTCACAAGTAGCAGCTCCTTCTCCATTGGAAGGACTGAATTTCAACCAGGAAGATTCAGAAGTACCCTGCCATTTCACATTGCCTTTTATTTCCAGCAGTTCGCTGCCTCCATCGGCCCCGACAGCAATCTCCGTCTTGTCGATAGAGAATTCAGACACGACATTGTCTTCTTCCTTACAGGAAACAGCCAATACCATGCAGGCCGAAATAACCATTATAATATTTAAAAATCTTTTCATACGTTACTCGTTAAATTATTCCAAAGTCAGATAATCACATCCACGAATATCTTGTGTTGTATCATAAATCAGCAGATACATACCAGCCTTGATATAAGGACAAACAGACGATACATTCAGAACGATACTTGGGTTATCACTTACATCCAGCGTATTAATGAGGTACGAAAGTCTTTCCGTTTCGGGAACCTTTCCAATATCATTTCCACCTAAAAGCAATGCACGCAAGCCTTTGTGGTTACCAATATTTGTAGGCCATTCCTTATATACCCGGTTACCATCATCATCACGCTGGTTACGCATAATCAACGTATTCAGATAAGAAATATTTGCCAATCCCCATGGGAATGCCGAAAACTGGTTTCCACTTATATCAATACCATACAAATGCGGCATATATGTTCCATTCATATCATCCGGTAATTTCTTCAAACGATTGTTCGACAGGTCAAGACTTGTCATCATATACGTTTTTTCACCCTTAATGTCATCATTCGTAATCTCCTCGATTTGGTTCCCGCTAAGATTCAACACGGTCAAAGGAGATCCGGCCGTGAACAAGTCTTTCGGGAAGGTTTTCAATGCATTACCAGCCAAAGACAAATTATTCGTATTGATACCCTTATCTGTCTTTACTTCTTTAATCTTGTTATAAGAGAAGTCAATGGAAGCCATTATATAAATTGACTTGGCATCAAATATATCCGGAAATTCTGTCAGTTCATTATGTGAGAAAGACAGTGATTCCACATCATCCATACCACAAAAGTATCCATCCGCATCTTTTTCGATACGTGCAATCTCATTATAATCAAAAGTACCCTGAACCAAGTTCACATCCTTTCCAAAAGCAGGAAGAGCTGTCAACTTATTGTATATCAAATCAATCTTACCCAACTTCTTCATCTTAGAGACTTCTGTAGGTAAAGATGCAATATTATTATAACCTAAATATAGAATCTGTAAAGATTCACCGGCTTTACCCTCTGCCAATGTTTTAATTCCTTCTGGGAACGCTGCCGCTAACTGAGGATTCATTGCCATATTCAGCTGAGTCAGGTTCTCCATTTCAGCCAACTGATCAGGGAAAGCTGTCAAGCGTGGGCAGTTGTAAATTTCAAGGTCTGTACAACTTGCCAAATCACCCAATTCCTGGGGTAGCTCTGTAATAGGTGAGTTGGCTATATACAATACTTCAAGTTTCTTCAGGTTTCCAATTGCCTTATCAATCCCCGTAATACCGTTGGTCAAGTCACCATGGATTATATCCTTGGGCTGTACAATCGATTTTTTAATGGCCGGCTGTCCAGCCTCTACCATACAACGCTGCATCTGCACGTCCCAGTCCTGTCTGGAGTCGCGCAATGCAAAGTTATCCATATAATCAGAACGTAGCTTTTCAAGCACAGCAGGAGTCAAACCACCCTTTAAATCAGCCAGTGGGTTTTCTCCCGGACGCAATTTATCATTGTGTGTACCTAAAGCCAGACTTTGAAGTTCTTCAAACTCACCAATCACTGCAGGCACAATTCCTGTCGGATTAAAATCGCCAATAGACAAACCAATAACACGGCCATTCTTGTCAAGGCTTACTCCCGGCTGGTCACCCCACATGTCTATATCTTTATTATCAAAATCCCAGTTGGTTCCTTTCGGATAGCTTTCGCCTACATAAGACCAGTTTGGGCCTCCCAGCTCCTCCCACAAAGTACGAAGATTATAATAATCTTTTATGTTTGCAGCTGTTTCCATAATAGTAACAGGCACCTTTGCATCTGTCTGCTTGTTATCTGTCACCGTAAAGGTAGCCTCACCCAATACTTCATCATTAAAATATTGCAGAAGTTCCGTACGATTATATGCAGCATACGAAAGAATCTTGTAATTTCCAGCCTCAGCTGTAACAAGCGTATCAATTCTTCCGACAGAAGTACGATAGCCTATACCCCGGTCATCAAAATCTTCTACATAAGTTACCTTCAAAGACTTAAACTCTTGCGTCTTTTTGGTATCCATGTTCTGAATCTTAATATCCACCTTATTAATATCGCTAAACGGATAGGGGTCGGAATCACTTGCACCACGAGATTGGATATTTTTAATCAGTTCAAACTTAACCAAGCCTCTTCCTATTGCATCCACCAGCAAATCCTGCACAACAAGCCCACCACTTACAATTGTAAAGGTTGTTTTTTCAGATGGAATACCGGCAAAAATAGGTTCTTTCTCTGCTCTATCATAAAGATAAAATCCTACTACTGTATATTCACCGGTCTGCAGTTCCAGTTTATCACTACGCAAACCATACTCTGCGCTTTGCTCATCATAAGCATGCAACATAAGTGTCTGAGAGAAGTCATAATCATTGCTTCTCAACACTACTTTCACTTTATTTGCTTCATAAAGTGAATCAAGCACGTTGCCACTTGCACGAGAGGTCTCATTTTTTACATAAGACTCACTCTTGTACACCTTAAACTGTACGTAACCCTTATCAGCCTGAAATACTTCTTTGTCATCAGTACAAGCATATAACAGAAAACAAAGAATATAAAAAATAAATCTACAATAAGATAATCTATTCATAATATCACTCCCTATAAATTAAAATTGCAGCAACTATTGGAGAAGATTGGGATTGCTCATCCCATTTGCGTACAACAATGCATAAAGGTTTTAATACATCTCCTTTTTCATCATATCCATTAGTTTCGCTTATTCCATTCAAAAAAATATACGAAGACATATAATCACAATAATCATTAGTGCCCCAAGATGGGTATTTCACTGGATCTTCTTCTTGAGATAAATTATGCCATGAATATACCTCAAAATCGGCATATACATTAGAAACAATTTTAAAAGTTGAATATGATGTATGAGGCTGTAAACGCACCTTATAAATATTATTAGTTCCACAATATTCGATATCTTCATCGGAAGGAGAATCAACTTTTAAAACCATAATAGGTTCTTGACTATCTGAAATCACTTCAAAATCACTTGACGTAATGAAAGCACTTTTTTGTGAAATAGCAATCAATACATATTTGTCTGCACAATCTGTAAAAACTCCGGAAGAGGTTAATAAATTATCACGACCAATAAAACCCAATGTATCTTTTGGCATAATCATTACCACACCAGATCGTTCTCTATTTCCTTCATTGTTTTTTACTGATAATTGAGCTTCTTTTAACTCAGAATTCTGTTGTTGATTCACTTTTAGACTCATCCAAGCATCTTGATTATCAACTAAAACATATTGATTTGCAATTTGCTCTTCAAAATACAAAACTTCATAATCATTTCCATTTACCAATACATTTTGCATAACCAAAGGAGCATCAAACTCATCAGATTCACCCGTCATGCTATTGGAGGTAGAATATTTGCCTCCATCAGAATTGAAAGTCCATCCTCCCCAAGCATTCTTATCAGAACTAACTCTATCAATACCATAAAAATTCACTGGTATATTAACAAAATCGTCAGTTCCTGTCCTTTTCACTTTTATATCACCTTTTTTAGCAAAAGCACTAAATTCATTCTTTACAGTAACAGAAATATTTCCCGGACGAAAACCAAGACCTTTCAGAGGAGCTTCATTCACCACTAACCATTCGGGATATTCCTCAACAGTCCAATCATAATTAGTAGTAAAATTAATGTCAACTCCTTTTCCTATTTCCCTATAAAAAAACGGTATTAGGTTTTCCTCTGAAAAATAATTCCCATTAGCATCTGTCACCCATAAGCCTTCTCCCTGACGGGTCAACTTTGCAATGACTTTCTCCATGTCACCTTGTTTCAAAGTGATTTCAGCCTGCATTTCTCCATAACTCAGCATTTCTTCATTTACAGACACCTGCACAGTCTGCTTTCCTGCCTGTCCACTAATAGAAGTCATTCCGTTAGAGAATCTGCACCACAAAGTTGAAGAATACAGTTTCCAATCCATTGACGCCTCAAAAACGAGGTCAACAGACTCTCCTGCCTTCACTGAGAGGATTTGTTCTTCTTCCGGGAAAGAAGGAGTCACAGGTGCCCCCTCATCCTCAGAACAAGCCACAACCATCGCAGCTACAGCTATAAGCCACATTTTTGATAATATGTTTATATATTTCATACGTCTATTCTTTTGACATTACATGTTAATATCCTTGTTTCTTCAGATAATCATACTCCTCCTTAGAAATCCATTCAACTATAGTCGGGTATGTACCTAACGGACCTGCTGATTCGTATCCTTCTACATAGAAAGTGTGATACAGCAGGGCAAATCCCTGACATACATTAAAGTATGAAACTACTCCAGTATAAGGCACAGCCAAAATCATATCCGTACCCAATACTGCTCCACCTGTAACTTCAGATAATTTGGTAACAGCCTGAGTTTCCATCTCAACTTTGGGTTCAAGTGGTTTCTGCGTATTAAAACTGATTTTCAAGTCCATTCCATCCAAGAAGAAATCATTAATGATTACCCCATTTCCCTTTTCCGGATCTTGTTCTACAGTCACCAGGCGGAAACTTGTATTCTGCATATAGTCTGCAAAGAAATTAGACGTTACTTTGGCATATCCTACAAAACGCTGAATATCAAACCGACAAATCTTTACCAACTGCACCTTCGTCTCATCTCCATATATATCCCAGATTTTATCTTGTGGCGCAACCAGTCTCAAATTAATACCCAAAGAGTCCGTATCTTCAAAGTTATCATAAAAACCTTTGATTTTTACAGAAGAAGCCAACTCGCCAGCTTTAATGGTAACCGAGTTTGACTGCAGTTCATAATGTAATCCTTCAATGGCATTACTTCCTTTATCGACTACCTCTACGGCGTAAGTACGATCATAGTCGCATGCCGTAGTAGCAGATATAGGAATATCATAATAAGTATCCGAACTTTGTATGGCAATGGTCTGCAACGAATCTGAGAACATTACATAGTCAGGACCCGCATAGGAAACACGATCTTCACTGCATCCAACAAATAATGTGGCAGCAAAGGCAAATATTCCCAATTTTCCGAAAAATCTTTTCATCGTTATTCCTTTATATTATTTCGTTATTTATTACTTTCATTCGGTTCAATGGCAGAGCCCGGCAAGTCAAGTTCATGCTGAGGAATCGGCCATACAAACAAAGGATTGCCGGCCTCTATTTTCAGGCTGCTTCCATCTCTCACACTTTGTTCCTGCGGCTTACGTTCAAAACCTTTACCCCAACGTTTCAAGTCCTGCAAACGGAATCCTTCCATGAACAACTCACGGAGACGTTCCTTGTCAATTTCGTCCAGCCAGTTTTCTGAAGTCAAAGTGGCAGAACCATACGTTTGATAGCGAGCCTGACGCAAGGTAGAAATGTCTGCAGACGCTTTTGCAAAGTCTTCTTTCTGGCAATATGCCTCTGCACGAATCAGATATTGTTCTGATAAACGGAATACTTTCGGCATATTTACATGATAAATACGGTAATTGGAAACAAATTCCATGTTTCCATAATACTTTACCAGCAACGGCCAAACAAGCCCGTGAGCATATCCGGTAGGCATATCCTGGAAGAATGAAACATAACGCAAGTCATTACCTTCATACGTATTCAGTGCTGCTTGTCCAGGTACATAATCCGGGCGATAACTAATTTCATCAAAGTTCAAGAACACCTGTCCCAATTTTCCTCCATAAGATGTAGGAAGGAAACCGACTTTCCAGATAGTCTCAGTGGAAGCATCATATTTCCACATATAGTCATAATATGACATATCGTTTGTATAGACTGTAG
>OGKF01000240.1_pt1 | contig 33436 bp, 38 predicted proteins | sample 1572391 | NCBI WGS metagenome assembly OGKF01 (sample SAMEA2582095, study PRJEB24529) | metagenome | biome: Human gut stool | place: China | collected 2011
CTGATTGAAGATGTTGCCGTGGTCGTAGGGAGTGATGTGCATTCCCTTGACCAGCAGCTCGCCGTCCTCAATATCGACCCAGCTGTCCTTCAGATTGACGCCGCCCGCACGCAGGCTCTTGACCTCGGTGCCCTTCAGTTCAACGCCGGTCTCCAGTGCTTCGAGCACGAAGTACTCGTGGCGCGCCTCGCGGTTTGTGGCGATGGTCTTGGTCGCCGGACGTTCCTTGGTAGGTGCCATGAAGCGCGCCTCCTTTCCTTGACTTCTTACTGTCCTGTCATTATATCACATTTTGCTGGATTTTCAAGAGCGATTTTTGAAGAGACTGTTAATGTTCTCTAAAATCCGCCTGTTACAGCTCGTCACGGCCGGAGAGGGCGCGGTAAAGCGTCGTCTCGTCAGTATACTCGAGGCTGCCGCCCACGGGCAGGCCGTAGGCCAAACGGGTCGTCTTGATGCCGAGGGGCTTGATGAGCTTGGCCAGATACATGGCGGTGGCCTCCCCCTCGACGGTGGGGTTCATGGCCATGATGACCTCCTTCACCTCGCCGCTGCCCAGCCGGGCCAGAAGCTCTTTTACCGAGAGCTGCTCGGCACCGATGCCGTCCATCGGGCTGATGAGGCCGTGGAGGACGTGGTAGAGGCCGTGATACTCCCGGGTGCGCTCAAAGGCCTGCACGTCGCGGGGGGTCTCCACCACACAGATGGTGGAGCGATCCCGCTTGGCGCTGGAGCAGATGGGGCAAAGCTCCGCCTCGGTGTAGTTTTGGCAGACGCGGCAGCGGTGGAGCCGGGTGTGGGCGTTCTGGATGGCCTCGGCCAGCGCCGTGGCGTCGGCGTCCGACATGCTCAGCACCTGATAGGCCATCCGGGTCGCGCCCTTGCGGCCGATGCCCGGAAACTGGCTGAACTGCTCGATGAGCTTTTCCAGCGGCGCTGCGGTGTAACCCATGCGTATCCCTCCCGCTTAGAGGCCGGGGATGTTCAGGCCGCCGGTCAGCTTGCCCATCTCGGCCTCGGCGGTCTCGTCCACCTGCTTGACGGTGGCGTTGACGGCTGCGGCCACCAGATCTTCCAGCATCTCGATGTCGTCGGGGTCAACGGCCTCGGGCTTGATGGTGATGCCGAGGATCTCATGCTTGCCGTTCATCCGGACCGTGACCATCTCGCCGGAGGCGCTGCCGGTGTACTCGGCAGCTTCCAGCTCGGCCTGCTTGGCCTTCATGTCATCCTGCATCTTCTGCGCCTGACGCATCAGGGCGTTCATGTCGGGGCGGCCAAATCCTGCGGGCATTCTTGCTTTCATAGTTTGTGTTCTCCTTGTTTGTTCGTTTTATTTTTAGCGGCCTCGCCCTCTCCGTCCGCTTCGCGGCCACCTCTCCCAAAGGGAGAGGCTTTGCCTTGCGGTTTCGCTTTTGGCTCTCCCTTTGGGAGAGCTGTCACCGTTAGGTGACTGAGAGGGCAAGCCATTTTATCGCTTCTTTTTCGCGCTATCCTCGATGCTCACCTCAAGGCCCAGTTTCTCCAATGCGTGGAGGGACTGCTCGGCGTTGGAGGTGTGCTTCGCGGCGGTGCGGGGCTCGTAGGGGCCGATGGGCACCGCGACGCCCGACACCTGCGCGATGAGCTTTTTGATGAGGCGCTGACTGTCCTTGTTCACCCGGATGAAGTCCCGGAAGGTCTTGCCGCCGTCGATGAGCACCCGGGTGCCGTCGAAGTAAGCCTTCGACTTGCGCAGGTAGCTGTGGAGCATGGGGTCCTTCTCCTGTAAGAGTTTGACGACTTCGCTCCACTGTTCAAAAGGATTGATACCCTCTGCGGCCACCTTGCGGGGGCGGCTGAGGGCCGGGTCGGCAGTGTATTCCGGGGCCGGTGCTGCAGGAGCAGAAGCCTCAGCGGGCGTTTCCTCCGGGAGAGGTGCTGTGACCGGCGCAGCCGGTTCATCCCACGGCAGGGGGGCGCTCTCTGCCACCGGCGGCTCGTCGGGCGGGGGAGGAAGCTCTTCTTCTACGGGTGCGGGAGCTGATTCCTCGGGAACCGAAGCGGGGGAGACCGCTGGCTCTTCCGGTGCAGGCGTCGGTTCTGCGGCGGGCGCAGGGAGAGGCTCCTGCACAGCAGACGGGGGCGTCACGGGCGCACTCACAAAGGGCTGCGGCGCAGGTCGTGCCGGGGTCGAGACAAAGGGCCGGACGACCGGTGCGGCAGGGGCCGTAGCCTGCACGGATACTGCTGCGGGGGCGGTCTGCGGCGGCTCCGAGAGGGTGAAGAGGGCCAGTTCCAGCTCGATGCGCTGGTCGCTGCCCCGGGTCATGTGCTCGAGGGCGTTGCCCAGCGTGCGGATGGCCCGGACAGCCTCCCGCTGGCCCAGTTGAGGCCCTTTTTTGAGGTACTGCGCTTCCTCCTCGGGCGAGACGCCGGACAGCAGGCTCTGCCCGCCGGGCAGAGCCGCCAGCATCAGGGCGCGGTAGTGGGCGATCAGCTCTTCGGTCAGACGCTTTACGTCTACCGACTGCTGCCGCAGCGCGGCCAGCTGGGCCAGAGCAGCCGCACCGTCCTGCGCTTCCAGCGCATCCGAGATGCGGAACAGATAGCTCCGGTCGGTGACGCCGGCCATCCGGCGAACCACATCGGCGTCGATCTTTGCCGTGACGCCGGCGCAGGTGTCAAGGATGGAGAGGGCGTCGCGCATGGCACCGTCGGCCAGCCGGGAGATCAGCTCTGCACCGTCGGCAGTCAGTTCCAGCCCCTCCTGCCCGGCGATATACTCGACCCGCTGTGCGATGTCCTCCGGCCCGATGCGGGTGAAGTCGTACCGCTGGCAGCGGGAGAGGATGGTGGCCGGAACTTTCTGGATCTCCGTCGTGGCGAGGATGAAGATGACGTGGGCGGGCGGCTCTTCCAGCGTTTTCAGTAACGCGTTGAAGGCCGCTGTGGACAGCATGTGCACCTCATCAATGATGTATACCTTATAATGGCAGGCGCTGGGGGTATAGGCCGTCTCGTCCCGCAGGTCGCGGATGTCATCCACGCCGTTGTTGGAGGCGGCGTCCATCTCCACCACATCGAGGATGCTGCCATTGTCGATGCCTTTGCAGATCTCGCACTCGCCGCAGGGGTCGCCGTCCTTGGGATGGAGGCAGTTGACCGCCTTGGCAAAGATCTTGGCGCAGGTGGTCTTGCCGGTGCCGCGCACGCCGGTGAAGAGGTAGGCGTGGCCCACGCGGCCCGACGCCACCTGATTGCGCAGCGCCGTGACGATGCCGCGCTGTGCGACGACGTCCTCGAACCGCTGAGGTCTCCATTTGCGGTATAATGCGCGATACATCGGCGATCCCCTCCTGTTGATAATAAAAAATCGGACAGCGCTGACGGGGTTTGACCCCCGCCTTGCGTAACTCGGCATACGGATGCAGGCTGACTGAAACGCACGGGGCGCGCCGCTTAAGGCTGCTTGGTTCCCCACCTGACCTGGTTCACTGCGGCTCCATCGTACAGGACCCACATCCGTATGCCGAACCACGCAGCAGGCGCTGTCCGACAAGACACACGGTTCGTGTGCTTTAATATTGTACCACAGTTTAGGGAGGAATGCAAGAGGGAGTCAGTCCTGCTCCCAGCCGGCCCGCAAAAGCTCCAGTGCATGGGTCTCAAGGCGGGAAACATAGCTCCGGCTGATCTGGAGCAGCTTTGCCGTTTCCAGCTGGGTCAGCGGCGGCTGCCCCGCCAGACCATACCTTAATAATAGAAGCTTCCGCTCCCGGGCGGGCAGGCCCTCGATGAGGCGGCGGAGGCGCTGGGCATCCTCCTGCCTTTCGCAGCTCTCCTCCATGCAGAAGCCATCCTGCAGCACATCGGCGAGGGTGAGGGCGGAGTCCTCTTTTCCGGCTTCCAGCGTTTCTTGGAGCGAGAGGGTGGGGGCGTTTTTCCGCTCCCGCCGGAAGTGCATCCGAAGCTCATTCTCAATGCATCGGCTGGCGTAAGTCGAAAATCTGGCCCGGCGGGTGGAGTCGAAGGTGTCCACGGCCTTCATCAGGCCGATGGTGCCGATGGAGATCAAATCGTCCTGCTCACCGGGGAGAGCGTAGTATTTTTTGGCGATGTGGGCCACGAGGCGCAGGTTATGACGGATGAGCTTTTCCCGGGCGGACGGGTCGCCCTCCCGCAAAGCGGAAAAGGTCTTGATCTCCTCCTGCGGGCTGAGCGGGCGGGGAAAGCTGCCGCTTTCCAGATGAAGCGCAAGAAACAGAAACTTTGTGGCAAAAAATTGCAAAAGAGATAAAAACATGTCGAGTCCCTCCCCAAAGCATCATAAACTGTTACTATAATTTATGAAGGAGGGCTTGCCCTTTTTCCTGACGTCGGGCAGGCACACCGTCAAAAATGGTCTCCCGCCCCAGTTCTTCAATCAGGCTGGAAAAATCGCTGATGTTGCGGCATCGCCGTGGTGGGTGCGGATATATTCGTGGCAGAGGTCGATCTGATTTCCGAGGCTCTCGCCCTTGCCGGTGTAGCGGGATTTACGGGAATAAATTGCAATGGTGTCGGCAGTTTTGGCCATGAGATACTCCTTTCCTGTTGTCTGGTGGCCGTAGATGCGGCTATTGTAGCCTAAAATTTTATTCCGGGACATACGCTTCAAAGACTTGTCCACCGATGCAAAGACTCTGTACGGCATCCTACTGGATCGCATGAGCCTGTCCGTGAAAAACGGCTGGTTAGACGGGCAGGGGAGAGTGTATATCATTTTTCCGGTACAGGAAGTCATGGATGCACTGGGCTGTGCCGACAACAAGGCGACGAAGCTCTTCCGGGAGCTGGAAAACGCCGGACTTGTTGAACGGAACGGAAACGCCGGGGCTTGGGAAAGCCGAACCCCATCTACGTCAAAAACTTTGCGGACCCACGATACCGTAATAGTGAAAAGAACGGTTCCGGTGCCGCGGATTCAGCGCGGCAGGAAACGGCAAAATCACGAGGAAATAAGACTGAGTGGAATAAAACCGAGGGGAGTGAACCTGATCCTTTCTCTTCCGACGCGGAGGGCGAACCGGATGAGCGCACACGGCTGGAAGCGTATTTTATGCAGTCGTTGGAGGTGGACTTGCTGCTCCGGGCCTGCCCGGATGAGGAGGACACCATCCATCAAATCGTGGATTTACTGGTGGACACCTGTGCCACCAACCGCAAGCTGCTGCACATCGCCGGGGACGATAAGCCCGCCGAGGTGGTACGTAGCCGATTTATGAAGCTGAACGCCGACCACATCAAATTTGTGTTGAAGTGCCTTGCAGAGAACAGCAGCCCAATCAGGAACATGAAGCAATACCTGCTCGCTTCTCTGTACAACGCACCGACCACCATGCAGCTTTACTATCAGAATCAGACCAACCACGATTTAGCGAAACGGGGGTGATAAAAATTTCCAAAAAAGCAACCACGATTGCCATTGTCAACCAAAAGGGAGGCACTGGCAAAACAACAACCTGTGAAAACCTGGGTGTTGGCCTTGCCGCCGAGGGTAAGAAGGTCCTACTTGTAGACGCTGACCCGCAGGGTTCACTCACCATTAGTATGGGCTGGCAGAAGCCGGACGAACTGCCCGTTACTCTTTCTACCCTGATGCAGAAAGCCATGAACGACCAGTGCATTCCGCCCGGTGAAGGTGTGCTGCACCATGCAGAGGGTGTAGACCTCATCCCGGCCAGCATTGAGCTGGCAGGGCTGGAAGTTGCCCTTGTCAATACCATGAGCCGGGAAAAAATGCTGAAGCAAGTCTTGGACAGTGCAAAGCAGGACTATGACTATATTTTGTTGGACTGCACTCCCTCCCTTGGGATGCTGACCATCAATGCCTTGGCAGCGGCGGACACTACCCTGATTCCGGTGCAGGCGCAGTATCTGTCTGCAAAGGGTCTGGAACAGCTTTTGCAGACTGTGCAGAAAGTCCGGCGGCAGATCAACCCCAAGCTGAAAATCGAGGGCATCCTGCTGACCATGACCGACAGCCGCACCAACTATGGACAGCAGATCGACAACCTGATTCGAGGTGCTTACGGCAGCAAGATCAAAGTGTTTGACCAGACCATTCCCCGATCTGTCCGTGCTGCGGAGATCAGCGCCGTAGGCAAGAGCATTTTCCAGCACGACCCCAAAGGCAAGGTGGCAGAAGCCTATAAATCTCTGACCGAGGAGGTGATGGCGAATGCCGAAAAACAGCTTAAACGTGTCGCTGAAAGGGGCAGATGACATTTTCTCCACCGAGGAATTCCGACAGGAGCAGCAGCGGGAACAGGTGCAGCAGATTCCCATTGGGGAGCTGTTTCCTTTCAAAAACCACTCCTTTAAGGTTTTGGATGATGAATCCATGCAGCGCACGGTGGAAAGTGTAGAACAGTACGGCGTGCTTTCTCCGCTGACCGCACGTCCACGCCTGGAAGGTGGCTACGAGATCATCTCCGGGCACCGCCGTCAGCACGCTGCACAGCTTGCCGGGCTGGATGCCCTGCCGGTCATCGTCCGCAATATGGATGATGATGCTGCTGTTTTGCTCATGGTAGACAGCAATCTCCAACGTGAAAACATCCTGCCCAGTGAACGGGCTTTCGCCTACAAAATGAAGCTGGAAGCCCTAAAAAATCAAGGTGCTAGGTCGGATTTAACTTCCGCCCAACTTGGGCGGAAGTTGGAAACAGCAGATATTGTTGGTCAGGAATCTGGCGACAGTAGGAATCAGGTTCGGCGCTTTATCCGCCTGACCAATCTTGTACCTGAACTGCTGGACATGGTAGACGAAAAGAAGATTGCTTTCAATCCCGCTGTGGAGTTGTCGTATCTGGACGAAAGCCAACAGCGGGATTTTTTGGAAGCAATGAACGACACCCAGAATGCACCGTCCCTTTCCCAAGCGCAGCGGCTTAAAAAGCTGGCGCAGGAAGGGCACTTCTCGTATGACGTTGCCTTTGCGGTCATGGGCGAAGAGAAAAAGGACGAGCTGGACAAGGCGGTCATTAAAAACGACTCCCTGCGGAAATACTTTCCCCGCAGCTACACCCTGAAACAGATGGAGGACACCATCATCAAGCTGCTGGAGCAGTGGCAGAAAAAGCGTCAGCACAGTGAAGAACGCTGACAGAATATGAATTGGAAAGACCCGGTTGGGTCTTTTTCTTTAGAAAAAAGGAGAAAATGCCTATGAAAAATGATTCTAATCCCATTATTCGTTCCGAGAAAGTCACCATTGATATGCACATCTGTGCGGCACTGTCGGAGAGCAGGAGCGGTGGCGAGATCTATTTTGCTGCCATCGCCCCGGATATGGAACTGACAGTCATCACGCTGGACGAGGCTCCCGACATTCTGCCCTGCTTTGACGAGGATGATGCGTACCTGAACATCCCCGACAGCTCGCTGCTGCTCAGCTACAACCCGGCGCAGGTGCTGAAACTGGCGGGCAAGCGCTATCTGACCGGTCCGGTCATTCTGGTGCGCACCAATATGGATGGCGAGTTCATCTCGCTGACGATCGATCAGGTCTACCTCTTTCAGAAGTACCTGATGCGCCACAGCGTTACCCTGATGGCTGACGGCCAGAAACTGCCCTGCATCTATATCGACTGAGGTGTGCCATGCTGAACTTTTTTATCGGTTTCGCATTTTTTGAAGCCGGCGCTTTTTTCGGCTTCTTTGTGGCAGCTCTGTTGAACGCCGCCCATGCCGGACAGGAAATCACCATCAAATTTGAGGAGGATAAGCATGGAACAGGAAAAGAACACCCTGACGGTGCTGGAGATTGTACCGGGGCAGTATCCGAAGCAGGTCGAGATCGACCCTGACCTGAAATCTTTGCAGCAGGCAGTCGGCGGCAACATCGGTGCCAGCTATCCGTTCAGTGACCCGGTAGCCATCGTCTACAACGATGAGGGTAAGCTGATGGGTCTGCCGCTGAACCGTGCCTTGCGGGATGAAAGCGGCGAAGCCTATGATGTGGTCGCCGGAACCTTTCTGGTGGTCGGTCTGGGTGAGGAAGATTTTGCATCCCTGACCCCGGAGCTGGCACAGAAGTACGAGGAGCATTTTCATCAGCCGGAAGATTTTATCCGGCTGGGGCATCGGATGATGGTTGTTCGTGTGCCCGATGAAGCAGTCTGCCCGGAAGAAAGCAAAACCACCCCGCCGAAGGATGCCGGATTTGACCGCTAAACACGACTTTCTGCACTGGAGGTGATGGAAATGCAGGAAGAAATCGAGCACAAAACAGTCAATTTTGCCATTTCGACTGTAAAACTGTCTGCCCGCACTCTGCTGAAAGGGGCGCAGTTCTTTCTGCGCCAGTACGACAAGAGTGCATCGCAGGGCAAGCAGTCCATGAATCGGCTCATACGGCAGAACCGGGGTGTGACCAATCTGGAAATCGAAAAGACTGGCATCAAGGATTTTGACCGCTACGCTAAGCGGTATCACATCGACTACGCCATCCAGAAAGACCTGTCCTGCACGCCGCCCCGGTACCTGATTTTCTTCAAGGCGCAGGACACTGATGCGCTCAATGCAGCATTCAAGGAGTATTCGGCATCGGTGCTGAGCAAGACCGAGCGTCCCTCTGTGCTGGCCAAGCTGCACAATCTGGCACAGACCATTGCCAACCTCCCCGATAAAGTACGGCACAAAGAGGAGGAACGTGGCTTATGAACAAGAAAAAGTTCACCAAGCTGCTGGCCCTGTACCTGCCTTATCTGGTGATTGGGCTGGCTGCGACCAATCTTGGCGAGGCATGGCGGCTGGCCGAGGGTAAGGAGCTGGGCGACAAAATCGTGTCCCTGATGGGTACGCTCCCAGCTGCATTTGCGAACCCGCTTCCTAGTCTGCATCCACTGGATATTCTGGTGGGCATCTGCTGCGGTGCTGGACTGAGGCTGGCCGTCTATCTGAAAAGCAAAAACGCCAAAAAGTACCGGCACGGCATGGAGTATGGCTCCGCCCGATGGGGCACACCGGCGGATATTGCACCATTTATAGCTCCGAAATTTGAGGACAACATCATACTGACCAAAACGGAACGCCTAATGATGAGCAACCGTCCACCTGACCCCAAAAATGCACGAAACAAAAACGTGCTGGTGGTCGGCGGCTCTGGCAGCGGTAAAACAAGGTACTTTATCAAGCCGAACTTGCTTCAATGTACGTCTAAAAGCCATCCAGTTTCATTCGTGGTGACTGACCCAAAAGGCGGTCTCATTCAAGAATGCGGCCTTGCCTTGCTGAAGAACGGATATAAAATCAGGACGATGAACACCATAAATTTTCACAAGTCCATGCGCTACAATCCGTTCGCATATATCCACGAGGAAAAGGATATTTTGAAGCTGGTCACGACCCTTATGACCAACACCAAAGGTGAAGGTCAGGGCGGCGATCCGTTCTGGGACAAGGCGGAACGGCTTTTGCTGACCTCGCTGATTGCCTATCTGCACTACGAAGCCCCGGCTGAGGAACAGAATTTTGCTACGCTGCTGGAAATGCTCAACACCATGCAGGTGTCCGAGGAGGACGAGGATTATCAGAATCCGGTTGATTTGCTCTTTGAAGATTTGGCAAAAAAGAAGCCAAACAGCTTTGCAGGGCGGCAGTACAAGCTCTATAAATTGGCTGCCGGCAAGACCGCAAAATCCATCCTGATTTCCTGCGGTGCCCGCCTTTCGCCCTTTGACATCCAAGAAATCCGGGATGCGACCATGTACGATGAGCTGGAGCTGGATAAGCTGGGCGACCGAAAAACAGCCTTATTCCTTATCATGTCGGATACGGACAGCACGTTCAATTTCCTTATCAGCATGATCTACTCCCAGCTTTTCAATTTGCTCTGTGACAAGGCAGATGATGTGTACGGCGGAAAGCTGCCTGTCCATGTGCGGTGTCTGATTGATGAGTGTGCAAATATCGGCCAAATCCCACAATTGGAAAAGCTGGTGGCAACCATCCGCAGCCGCGAGATTTCGGCCTGCCTTGTGCTGCAAACCAGAAGCCAGTTGAAAGCCATCTACAAGGATAATGCGGATACCATCGTGGGCAACATGGACAGCCAGATATTTCTGGGTGGCAGCGAGCCTACTACCCTTAAAGATCTTGCCGAAGCACTCGGCAAGGAAACCATCGACAGCTACAACAATTCCGATACCCGCGGCAATAGCCCAAGCTATGGCACCAACTACCAGAAACTCGGCCACGAGCTGATGAGCCGGGATGAGCTTGCTGTTCTGGATGGCGGCAAGTGCATCCTGCAGCTGCGCGGTGTCCGCCCATTTTTGAGCGACAAGTACGATTTGACCCAGCATCCGAACTACAAATTAACATCGGATGCCAACCCCAAAAACGCTCTGGATATTGAAAAATATCTGAGCCATAAAGAAAAAATCCACTCGGATGACCAGTTCGTCCTCGTGGATGTTGATTCACTCCCGCCCGCCTGACAAAGACGAGCGGTTATTTTTTACCCTGGCCCAAAAGGCGCGCCAGCAAATCAGCGCTTGCCGCAGTTTGCGGCAGTTCATCACTGGATTTCAGGCGTGTGCAGGGTCACTTTTTCAAAACAAAGGAGATACAATTATGGAATTTTTCAACAGTGCAGTGGATGTTCTGAAGACTCTGGTCGTGGCACTGGGTGCCGGTCTGGGCGTGTGGGGTGCTGTCAACCTCATGGAAGGCTACGGCGGCGATAATCCCTCCGCAAATGCTCATGTACGGTAGAGAAGCACAAAGCAAAACAAGGATAGCCAGCCCTGCCACTATTCCGAAGTCAGGGGAACGCAATAGAAAAATTCATAGCTGTATGCTATACTTAATTAGCATTTGAACATATCAAGCTGACACAGCAATCTCTTTGCTTGCCGTTAATGCGCGTCTACCAATAGTCCGCAGAAAGCAAGAGTAGCGTAAAGGTATAAAAATTTCAAACTTCTTTGTAACGAAATTCCGATTTCTCCGTCTAACCTATGAAGCTGAAGGAGGTGATGACAAGTATGGACTATGAAAAGCTCTATAAAGCCTACTATTTACAGGTATACTCGTATACTATTTCTCTTGCTAAAAATCGTGAGATAGCAGAGGAAATCACGCAGAACACATTCTATAAGGCTGTTTCTACAACATCACAATTCAAAGGTAAGTCAGATGAATTGACATGGCTCTGCTCCATAGCAAAAAATCTTTACCATGATGAAATGCGAAGCCGTCAGCGAGTAGCTGATGTGAGTGAAATCAATGACTTGCCATCAAATGAAAATGTTGAGAACTCAGTTACAGATTCTGACATGGCGTTCCGCATACACCTCGTTCTTCACCGTTTGGAAGAACCATACAAAGAAGTCTTTCAGCTTCGCGTATTCGGGGAACTATCTTTTTCACAAATCGCTGCAATTTTTGGAAAAACAGAATCATGGGCGAGAGTTACTTATCATCGTGCAAAGCTAAAAATTCAAGAAAGGATGGATGAAAAGCATGAGTAAACAATGCGATATTGTTCGAGATATTCTTCCGCTGTATGTTGACGGTGCTTGCAGCGAAGCAAGCGCAGAGATGGTAAAAGAGCATTTGAACGCCTGTGCTGACTGTAACGCAATTTATCAGAAATTGCTTTCTCACACGAGCGAAGATGTTCTTCACGAAGAAAGCGAAAGCGTTATTATGCGCCATGAGGCAAAAGAAAAGCAGAGAGGCAGAAAAAAGATAACGATTGCTGTTCTCGTTTCCATCGCTCTTTGTATCATTGCAATTTTTACAGCTCTCTTTCTGTTACCTATAAACATTGCTTATGAGCCTGTCAAAATCGACTTCCCATTTGAGGTTGAAGATGTCGAAAACGTTGAAATGTACCACTATGACGGAGTGCCTGCATCAGCAGAAAAGAAAGTAGTTGTTGCTGAAAATGATATAAAGACCCTGTATGATAAGTTCAAGGGCTTATCCCTAAAAGACAAAACGACTGAGGAAACTGCCGGAGCAGATGTGACCAGCTTTAGATTTAACCTCTCAGATGGAACAAGCTACGATTTGATTTACGCCTGCTATGGGGTTAAAAACGGCGAATTGAAGTCAGCAGCAGGCGGTTTTAAGTATTTCACAAGTGCGGATATCGGCTCTTATTGGAACAATTTGAATACGGAACTTGAGGCAATTCCTATCAATGAGAGTGAATTGCCGTGAGCAGATAGCAAACCCAGCCGAGCCTGTCAACGGTCAAGATGAACGGCGCAAATGCGCCGCCGTTGACAGCCCCGCCCGTCTTTGCTGTTCGGTAATCAAGAGGGCGACAGCACAAGATGCTGCCGCCCTCTGCCATTATTCAGAAAGGGGGATTTTCCATGACCGAACACGAAAAGTATCAAGAACATATCCGGCATACACACGATGCCTTTTGCAAGACTGTTATTCGCCACGCTGCCATAGACGCAGCCCGGAGCATACGGAGCCGCCGCAAGCGGGAAATCTCGCTTGAATATCTGATAGAAGAAAAACACTATCCATTCAGTACCACAGATAAATACTTTGCGGAGCAATCCGGCATGACCAGCTATCCGCTTTTCGTCTGTGGTCAGATGGTGCTTTTGGAAAGTCCAGAGCTTGCCGCAGCCCTGTCCGCACTATCACAGATGGAACAGGAAATCATTTTCTTGTACTACTTCCAACGATTGACGCATAGGGAGATTGGACGGAGATATGGACGGGCTGGCAACACAACCGGGCGGCGTATTCAGATGATTTTACGGCGGCTACGGGCAGAGTTGGAGGGTTTGTCCTATGAGCCAGATACTTCCCTATGAGACAATCGTTAAGGCAAGCGAGGGCGACCCGGAAGCTGTTGCCGCCGTCCTATCCCATTATGCGGGATATGTCCGCTCTTGTGCGAAAATGGACGGACAGATTAACACGGATGTGCAGGAGCATATCGTCAGGCAACTGATAGAAAGCCTGTTGAAGTTCCGCTTTGACCGCTAAACAGAAAAGTTGTATAATTAGAGCCTGACAAATTAAACTTCAATGAGGGTAGAGCAAATGGAACAGATTATCAATTATAGAGACATACCCACAGATAAAAGGATTGACATATTAAATGCTCTTGAGCGAATAGGTTTTTTTCCGGCATACGGCGGCGTGAGAACAATGCAGCAAATTATGGAAAAGTCAGTTCCAGGTTCAGGCCCACAATTCTATTTCGTTTTCCGTGAAAATGAGTTGATAGGGTACAATTTTCTCATTGGGGACACTAAGAAATATAAAGCGTTCCCATGGCTTGCTATTAGCAATATGGATGAGCAGAAGTTGACTGTTTGTGAAGAACTGATGAAAATACAAATTGCCTTTTTTGAAGATCTCGGAATGCAAAAGATAGCAGATCATTGCGTTAGGATTATGGAAGATTACAGAAAAGGAATTGGAAAGCGGAAAGAAAGCGATTGCAGATAAATTCCATTTGAAAAACGGCTGACAATTTAATACCGCCGCCCATCACAGCGGCAGATAAGCAGTAAATCTTGAAAAGGTTTACTGCTTTTTTTGCGCCCATTTTCAAAAATCTTTGGCAAACCACACCACCGGATTGTTGTAGGGAGCAGACAGGGAAAACAAAAAAATTTCCGTGCGTTTGCCAAAACGCCCCCTTTTCACCGTTGTAGTGGTGAACAGCGGGCAGAACACGCCGCCGCAATCGCTATATTGGTGGAGCAAGCCAGTATATCCGCAAACCAGAGCCGCCGAGGAAAGCGGTAGTTTTTTAGAGCAAGATTCTACCGCAGTACCAAATTTCGCTTATCGCTCATTTTGTCCTTGCGGGAATCTTGTTGGGGAGTGCCTTCCCCAAACCCTGCTTATGCGGCTTACGCCGCTTGAAAAATTCCCGCAAATTCTTTTCGGATTATTTCAAAAACAGTTCCGCTACACACCCCGTTTTTCTCCTATTAGTGAGAGGACACCACGCACAGAAAGGAGGTCAACCACCTATGAAACGATATAACATGCCCCACCGCAGCAGGGTAGTCAAGACCCGGCTGACCGATGAAGAATACGCCGACTTTACCGCCCGGCTTGCCCCTTATGGTATGAGCCAGTCCGAATTTATCCGGCAAGCCATTACACGGGCAACCATCAACGAGCAGGAAGCCGAAATCGTTCGGCTGATCTTCGATAAATATGTATACGAGGGTTACGGCGCACAGCGGATTGCCACCTATCTGAACAATGCTGGATACCGTGCCCGCTCTGGAAAGTGCTGGCATCCGGGCAGCTTGCGAGGAATGGTCGGCAACCTGACCTACATGGGCGTTCTCCGCTGCGGAGATGCCCGCTCCGAATTGATGCCCGAACTCCAGATCATCCCGCAGGAGGAGTTTGAAGCTGCACAGCGTATCCGGGAAGATCGTTCTGCCCACGCAGCGGAAGAAGCCGAACACCATGTTCCTCTTCGTACCCGTGGACAGGCATTGCTTTCCAATAACGTTTACTGCGGCCACTGTGGTGCAAGGCTCGCCCTGACGACCAGCCGGAAATGGCGTAAGCTCTCCGATGGTACTCTGGACGATAAGCTTCGCATTCGCTACACCTGCTACGGAAAACTCCGCAAGCAGACGGATTGCACCGGGCAGACCGGCTACACTATGCACATTCTGGATGAGATCATCGACAAGATGGTTCGCCAGATTTTCTCCCGCTTGAGAGGTATCCCAAAAGAGCAGCTTATCACCAGCCGCTATGCGAAGGAAACTGCGGAGCGCAAGAACCATCTGCAAGCCCTTCAAGCAGAACGCGACAAGGCCGAAAAAGACTTGCTCGCCTTAAAAACTGAGATTCTGGCTGTAATCAAAGGGGAGAGTGCTTTTCCGAAAGACACTCTTGCCGAGATGATCGCAGCACAGGAAAAGAAGCACACGGAGTTGGAAACTCTGTGTGAAGAAGCCAGTGCAGAACTGGAGCGAAACGCTGAATTGATGGCAAATGTATCGCAGCTGTACGAAGAATTGATCTCTTACGCAGACCTGTACGATAGTGCCAGCTTTGAAGCAAAAAAGATGATCGTCAGCCAGCTTATCCGCAGGGTAGAAGTTTATCGCGGATACCAAATCCATGTGGACTTCAACTTTGATCTTGCACAGTATTTGGAGAATAGCGATGAACTTGCTTGCTGACAAACACAAAAACACCGTTGACTTCGATTTGAAATCAACGGTGTTTGTAACTCTTATTTGAGCCAATGGTGGAGAATACCGGGATCGAACCGGTGACCTCTTGCATGCCATGCAAGCGCTCTCCCAGCTGAGCTAATCCCCCAGATGTCCGTGCCGTGCCTGACGACGTGACTTATTATATCAGCACATCCGGGAGTTGTCAACTGTTTTTTGAAAAATTCTGCAGCAGTTTGTCTGCCATCGGGAAATTGTTTTTGAATGGGCTATTCTCATTCCATTCCTGCGCCGTTTTTCCACAGCCTGTTAAGTTTTTATGCAAACAAAAACCCCGCACAAAACAATTGCTTGTCTTGTGCGGGGCCTCTCTAGCTCTTTTTACCTAACACAACAAACGCTATGTCAAATCAAACTATCTATCCTATTCAGGAAAGATTAGTTATTAGAGAGTGGGCAGAGTGCCACTCTTAGTTTCCAGACCGATGGAGCTGCTGCCCAGGGTGTAGATAGCGGACAGGCCGCCCAGGATCTGCATGCCAGCGTTCAGAGCGCCAACAGCAAAGCCCCAGTTGCCGCCGAAGGTGCCGTAGCCCTTGTTGTAAGCCTTATCCAGATTCTTAACAGAGTAGCCAATCACATCGCCGGGAACGTAGTTGCCATCGAACAGCTGGGCCAGAACATCGTTGGTGTACTTAGCCAGGAAAGAGTTGCCAACGATCTTGATCACGTTAGCGGAAACGTTCTGCCAGTTAGCAGTGGTCATAGCAGGAGCCAGGACATCAACCAGGCTACCACCAACAACGTAGGTCATCTCGTTTTCTGCAACAGCAGAGAAGTTTGCAGGCATCATCATAATGAATTTCTCCCTTCAAATTTAGAAAGATATTTGCAAGCCATTTGTTTGGCTTACGTCCCTTACTAGGATGGCAATAATATACCACACTTTCCAGAAATGTTCAAGTACTTTTTTGAAAAAAATGTGAAAAATGTGATAGACTGTGAAAATCCGGTCTCAAAATTCTTACAGAAGCCGCTTTTTTGCACACAGCGACATGTTTTTTTGCAGAATTGGAAGATACTGGAATTTGAAAGGGATCGTGTATGAAAACCGTGATCTATCTGGACGAACTGCTGCTGACGAACTTTCTGGCCGCAGCAGCGCTGCTTTTGGGCGCAGGGCTTTTGTGTGCGCGGCAGTGCAGCGGCCTGCGGCTGATGGCGGGCAGTGCGGCAGCGGCAGCGGCTTCGCTGGGCATTCTGCTGCCGGAGCTGCCCGGGCCTGCAGCTTTCCTTTATAAGGTGTTCACCTGCTGTGCTGCTGTAGCTGCGGCTTACGGCGTGCCGGGCCTGCGCAATTTTGTGCAGCTGTGTGTGTGGTATCTGCTGCTGAACCTGCTGCTGTGCGGAGCCGTACTGCTGCCCGGAGTGCAAAGCGCAAATCTCTGCGTCTATCTGCCGCTGTCTCCGGGCCGGCTGCTGCTGTGCTGCGGTGCAGTGCTTGCCGTGCTGCGCGGCGTACTGTTCTGCTTTGGCCGTGCCGGCACCCGCTGCTTTGCCGCTGTGCTGGAGCTGGAAGGTGCAGTCCTCTCCGTACAGGCTTTCTGCGACACCGGCTTCTCGGTGCAGGACCCGCTGACCGGGCAGGCAGTGGTTCTGGTCTATTATCCCGCCGTGCGCAGCGCCCTGCCGCAGGAGCTGCGCACATTTCTGGACCGTTATTTTGCCTGCGGCACGGCACCGCCGCCGGAGCTGCGGGTGCGGCTGGTGCCCTGCACCACCATTGCCGGGCACTGCGTGCTGCCTGCCGTTCCGGCCAAGGCCCTGCGCACCAGCAAAGGCAGTGCAGCGGGCATTCTGGCAGCATTCTGCCGCCCGGAAACACAGCAGCCATGGACAGCTCTGCTGGGCAGCGAACTGGCCGTACAGCTGGGCATCCGCTGAGAAGCGCTTGATGCGATCGATCTCTATAGATGTACAGGAGGGGTATTCATGTTTCATGTTCTGCACCGGTTCTGGCGTTGGTTCCTTGCACGGCTGGGCTATTGCGGCGGCGCACATTTTCTGGCGGGCGCGCCCAGCCTGCCCCCGCCCCTGACCCCGGAACAGGAAAAAGCCCTGCTGGCCCGTATGGCTGCAGGCGATGCCGCTGCCCGGGATGACCTGATCACCCACAACCTGCGGCTGGTGGTGTACCTTGCCAAAAAGTACGAAAGCAGCGGTGTGCCTGCCGAGGACATGATCAGCATTGGCACCATCGGGCTGATCAAGGCGGTGAACACCTTCACGCCGGAGCGCAGCATCAAGCTGGCCACCTACGCCAGCCGCTGCATCGGCAATGAAATTCTGATGTACTTACGCAAAAGCTCCAACCGCCGTCAGGAAGCCAGCATCGACGAACCGCTGAACGTGGATGGCGACGGCAACGAGCTGCTGCTTTCTGATATTCTGGGCAGTGATGAGAACCAGATCAGCCAGCGGCTGGAGCAGGATGCGGAGCGCGCCGTGCTGCGCCGGGCCGTGGACAGCCTGTCCCCGCGGGAACGGCAGATCATGGAGCTGCGCTTTGGTCTGGCGGACGGCATTGAGCGCACCCAGAAGGAGGCCGCCGACGCACTGGGCATCAGTCAAAGCTACATTTCCCGGCTGGAAAAACGGATCATCCATACCTTAAAAGTACAATTGGAAAACGAGTGAGGTGAAAAAACGCGGACTGCCGCCCGCTGGGCTTGACAATCCACGCTGATTCGCGTATAATAAAGCTACAAAAGGCGCTGGCCCTGCAAACGGCTAGCTCCTTACCGGATTAGTCAAGAAAAGATGACCGCTCGGATTGGGACTCGAGGCGGTCATTTTTTCTTTTTGTCATCACTGTGAGAAACAGTCCATGTAATTTCAAACGTAACGTAGATCGCTCCGCCAAGAAGCGTGAGCAGAAGCACGACCTGTTCAAACGTCATGGTGCATCCCCCCTTTCCGCCCTTGGGCATCCGGGGAGAACGAGATCTTCAAGAAAAAATCGTCTTTAGCCGGCACCCAAGTACCGGTAAGGACTAGCCGCCTGCGTTTGTGGGCACAGCGCCTGATGGCGGCGTTGCCGCCGCAAATACAGCATATCATAAATCTGCACGAAAAACAATATTTTGCCGCGCTTTCCTGTCAAACGGGAAAGCGCACAGTTTTTTCCACGCATACAATGCCGCAGCGCATCCCATACTCCCGGTGAAGATCAAAACAGACCGGGGGCGTTTGGATGTACAACAAAGTGGAGCTGTGCGGCATGAACACTGCAAAGCTGCCTGTGCTGACCGAAGCCGAAAAGCGGGAACTGCTGGCCCGCGCCCACGCCGGTGATGCGGCAGCCCGGGAACAAATGGTGGAAGGCAACCTGCGGCTGGTGCTCAGCGTGGTGCAGCGGTTCGCTCAGCGCGGCGAAAATCTGGACGACCTGTTTCAGGTGGGGTGCATCGGGCTGATCAAGGCCATCGATCATTTTGACCCCGCCCAGCCGGTGCGCTTTTCCACCTACGGCGTGCCCATGATCATTGGCGAGATCCGGCGTTTTCTGCGGGACAACAATGCCCTGCGGGTGAGCCGCAGCCTGCGGGATACCGCCTACCGGGCCATGCAGAGCCGCGAAGCGCTGGAAAAGCAGCTTGGCCGCGAGCCGACCATGGACGAGATTGCCCAGAGCGCCGGGCTCACCCGCCGGGAAGTGACGGCGGCGCTGGAATCGGTGGTGGAGCCGATCAGTCTGGAAGAGCCGGTGTACACCGATGGCGGCGATGCGATGTATGTGATCGATCAGGTGCGGGACCCGGACGGCGAGGACAGCTGGATCAGCGGGCTGCAGTTCCGGCAGACCGTGGCCGGGCTGACCCCGCGGGAAAAGCGGATCATGGAGCTGCGCTACCTGCAGGGCAAGACCCAGATGGAGGTGGCGCAGGAGATCGGCATCAGTCAGGCACAGGTCAGCCGGTTGGAAAAAGGCGCACTGAGCCAGTTCCGCACCCGGGACTGAACCTTAAAAAAGGCGGCACAGCTTCCGTTTTGTTCGGAAGTGTGCCGTCTTTTATCTGCGGCTGTATTTGCGCCGGGTGGCCGCACCGCCGCGCAGATGCCGCTCTGCCTTATTGCAGGCCAGAACCGCACGCACCTGCCGGAACAGCTCCGGCTGCAGCGTCCGCAGCCGCACCGCAACATCCTTGTGCACGGTGGACTTGCTGCACCCGAACACCGCTGCCGCCGCACGCACTGTGGCCCGGTTGGCCGCGATATATTCGCCCAGCTGTACCGCCCTCTGTTCGGGGTCTCCCTTCATATCCAGACTCCTCCCATTGTGAACTTATGGTACAGCCTATGCACAGGCCAGGGCAGATATGTTCCGCCGGGGCTTGACTTTTGCGCCGGACGCGCTATACTTTTGCATGGACATAAAAACAGGGGTGCCGAAAGGCTGAGATCTGCGTTTTGCGGAGTACCCTTTTACCTGACCGGACAATGCCGGCGTGGGAGTTTGCAGAACTGTCCGTTCTTTCACAAACCCCGTGCGCCTGCTGGAAAGCGGGCGCATTTTGTTTTTGTGTACTATCGTTCTGAGAAGAGGAATCCCTATGACCAAAACCTATTCCAAAACCCGCATTCTGGTGGAGGGCGCACTGATGATCGCCCTGTCCACCGTTTTGAGCATGATCCAGATCCCGCTCATGCCCCATGGCGGTTCCATCACCCTGTTCAGCATGGTGCCCATTCTGGTAATGAGCTACCGCCACGGCGCAAAGTGGGGCATCATGACCGCTTTCGTCAACAGCCTGATCCAGCTTGTGCAGGGCCTTGGCAATCTGGCATACTGCCAGACCCTCACGGCACAGGTGGGCTGCGTGCTGCTGGACTACCTTCTGGCCTTCACGGTGCTGGGCTTTGCCTGCCTGATCGCAAAGCCTTTCCGCAGCCGCACCGTGGGTGTCGGTGTCAGCGCCTTTGTGGTGTGCCTGCTGCGCTTTTTGTGCAGCTTTCTGTCCGGTTACATCGTCTGGAAGGACTACGACTACGCTTTCAGCTGGATGACCGAGATCGGCTTTCCCGGCATCTCCAACATGAGCGTGGACGGTCTGTGCTGGCTGTACAGTGCCGTGTACAACGCCACCTACATGCTGCCCGAAGCCATTCTGACCACGGTCCTTGTGGTGATCCTGATCCGTGTCGCACCGCAGATCTTCGACCCGCAGAACGCAAGAGCGTAAGTTTTTCGCAGTCATTTTTCCCGCCGGGAAGGGCATTTCCCCGGCGGGAATTTTTTTGCAGAAAATCCCAAAAAAGCTGTTGACAATCCGGCAAAGCGCTGGTATAATTACTCCTGTCGTCAGGCATGGCACGAACATCTGGGGGATTAGCTCAGCTGGGAGAGCGCTTGCATGGCATGCAAGAGGTCACCGGTTCGATCCCGGTATTCTCCACCAGAAGGAAAGGCACCGCACGGAAACGTGTGGTGTTTTTTGTTATCACCGACCAAAGGAGAAACTATGAGCTACGCGATCGTATTCAGCAGTAAAACAGGCAACACAAAATTATTGGCAGACACGCTGCACGCCTGTCTGCCACAGGAAAACTGCTGCTATTTTGGCACCCCGGCCCCTGCTGCCATGGAAGCGGACGACCTCTATGTGGGCTTCTGGACAGACAAAGGAAACGCCGACGAAAGCACTTTGGACTTTTTGAAGCAGCTGCACGGCAAAAATATCTTCCTTTTTGGCACCGCCGGCTTTGGCGGCAGTGAGGAGTATTTCAACAAGATCCTGAAAAAGGTGGAGCGTTCACTGGACAGGAGCAACACGGTCTTCGGCCGTTATATGTGTCAGGGCAAGATGCCGCTTTCGGTACGCCAGCGGTATGAGGGCATGAAAAAGCAGCCGATCCATCTGCCCAATCTGGATGCGCTGATCGAGAATTTTGACAACGCCCTTTCTCACCCGGATGCAGAAGATCTGGAACGGTTAAAGCAGGCAGTAAAATGATAAAAAGGCAGCGGTTTTCCTCAAACAGAGGAAGCCGCTGCCTTTTTTGCTTAGCGGATGATCCTACGCTCCTGCCTGCGGCTCCGCGGTTCTTATCCCACGCTTCTTTTATAAAAGAACAGGTACTGCTGCACGATGCCTGCTTCCAGCCCGAACTGCGGGAACGGGTCCTGCCCGGCAAACTCGTCCCGGATGAGCCGTTCGATCCAGACATCCACCGGCACACGGCCCACACGGCCATAGCCGAACAGACACACGCAGTTTGCCACCTTTTTGCCCACACCGTCCAGTTCCATCAAACGGGCAAAAAGTGCTTCATCGGGCAGGGAAGCCAGCTTCTTCAGGTCCAGTGTGCCCTCTGCCGCCTGCTGCGCCGCATGCAGCACGTAGCGGGTGCGGTAGCCAAGACCGCACTCCTGCAGCGCCTGCTCCCCGGCACAGCAGAGCGCTTCTGCTGTCGGGAACGCATACACCGGCCCTTCGCTATCGCTGCCCAGCCGCTCGCCAAACCGCTCCGAAAGCAGCTCTACCGCCCTGCGGATAGCCGGGATGCTCTTTCGCTGCGAGATGATGAAGCTGACCAGCATCTCCCACTCATCCTGACGCAGCACCCGGATGCCCCGGCCATATTCCATGGCACGCTGCAGAAAGTCGTCCCGGCTGTCCAGCTTTCCGCGCAGGGCGGCATAGCTGCGGCCAAGGTCGAAGTAACCGTGCCAGAAGGTTTCCCATGCGCCCGACTCACACCGCACCGTGTAGGTTCCGCTGCGCAGTGGTCTGAGGTAAAGCAGCTGTCTCCCGGAAACAAACCGATACCAGCCCTCCGCCTGCTTCCGGGGGCGAAAGCACTGGCCGCTTTCCAGAATTTTGTCCGGGTCGAAATCATCCCGGATCTGAACCGTTTTCTCTTCCAGCTCCATTGCCCCCATCACAGCTCCAGCTCCCGGTACACTTCGCCTTCCAGCGTTTTCCAAAGGAAAGTCTCCCCTTCCAGTGTCATATAGCTATGTGCACTCCCCTCCTTCGGGATGCTCACAGAACCGGGGTTCAGGTAGAGATCGCCTTCGCCGAACTCTGTCCACGCCGGAATGTGGGTGTGGCCATGCAGCAGGACATCCCCCGGAGCCAGCGGCGGCAGGTTTTTCAGGTTGTGCACATGACCGTGGGTAGCGTAAACGAGCCGCCTGCCCACCGGCAGCACCGCATAGTCGGCCAGAATGGGAAAATCCAGCACCATCTGATCCACCTCAGCGTCACAGTTGCCCCGCACGCACAAAAGCGCCGACTTCAGCCCGTTCAGGAGCGGGATGACCTCCTTCGGGGCATAGCCCTCCGGCAGGTCGTTGCGGGGGCCGTGATACAAAAGATCCCCTAGCAAAAGCAGCCGGTCTGCTCTCTCCCGCTCAAACGCTTTGATCATTTTTTTGCAATAAAACGCCGACCCGTGCAGGTCGGATGCGATCATCCATTTCATGGCAGGATTCTCCTTATTTTATAAATTATCTATTTTTATTTTAGCCTCCCGGTGAAAAATGGTCAAGTCTATAAAAGTCATACTTTATCCGTTTGACCTCTTGACATCTGCCGGAAGCCGTGTTATCCTACAGTTAATAAAATTCGTGTGGATTTTTACAGCAGTATGCTACTTTTCGCCACACAATGACTTCAAAAAAGCCATTGTGTGGCTTTTTTGCGTCTGCGTTTATCTTCGAGCAGTCTCGCCCTGACGATTCCGCGGCTGCAGTAATTCATTTCTTTTCTCTACAGGAGCAATGCAAACACTATGAACGAGACCTTTATGAAAGAAAAGCCGGTGCTGCCGCTGCTGGTATCCATGGCACTGCCGAACGTTATCTCCATGCTGGTGAACAGCCTGTACAACATCGTGGACAGCCTGTTCGTGGCTCGCATCAGTGAGGATGCCATGACCGCGTTGTCGCTGGTATTCCCGATTCAGAATTTTGCCAACGCCATCGCCATTGGCTTTGGCATTGGCATCAATGCCATGATCGCACTGTACCTTGGCGCGGGCGACCACAAAAAGGCCGAGACTGCCGCCACCCACGGTATGGCGCTGAGCCTGATGCACGGCATTCTCATCACCATTGTCAGCATTGTCATCATGCCGGGCTTTTTGCGCCGGTTCACCAGCGACGCAGGCCTGATCGCATCCGGCATCACCTACTCCACCATCGTATTCCTGTTTGCCACCATCAACATGGCGGCACTGGCCTTTGAAAAGATGTTTCAGGCCGTGGGCCGCATGAAGGTGACTATGGCGGCGCTGATCTTTGGCTGTGTGTGCAACATCCTTCTGGACCCCATCCTGATCTTCGGCCTTGGCCCGGTGCCTGCCATGGGCATTGCGGGTGCGGCCCTTGCCACCGGCATCGGCCAGCTGCTGAGCCTGTGCGTTTACCTTTTCGTTTACGTCCGTACTGAGCTGCCTATCCGACTGCGCCGCAGCTGCCTGCGCCCGGATGCCGCACTGGACGGCAAACTGTATGCCATCGGCGTGCCGGCCATCCTCAATCTGGCCCTGCCCTCTCTGCTGGTCACCTTCCTGAACGGCCTGCTGGCGGGCTTTTCCCAGAGCTACGTGGTGGTGCTGGGCATTTACTACAAGCTGCAGACCTTCCTGTATCTGCCCGCCAACGGCATCGTGCAGGGTATGCGCCCGCTCATTGGCTACAATTACGGCGCCAAACAGCACGCCCGCGTGAAAAAGCTCTACGAACTCACCCTCATCATGAGTGCTGCCATCATGGCTGCGGGCACGGTCATCTGCCTGTTCGCTTCCCGCCCGCTGATGCAGCTGTTCACCTCCAACCCCGAAACCGTCGCCATCGGCCAGACTGCCCTGCGCATCATCTGTCTGGGCTTTGTGGTTTCTGCCGTATCCACCACCTCTTCCGGTGCACTGGAAGGCCTTGGCAAGGGCGCAGAATCGCTGGTCATCTCGCTGTGCCGCTACATCGTATTCATCATGCCGCTGGCCGCTGTGCTGTGCCATTTCCTTGGTGCCAACGGCGTGTGGCATGCATTCTGGATCACCGAAGTGTTGTCCGCCATCGTGGCTTACCCGGTGTACCGCAAGGCAGTTGGAAAGTGCTGAGCCTTCTTGAAAGCTCTGGACGGCGAAGGCCAAGTAAAATAAAATAGTTTCAAGCAGTTGAGGGAGAGTTTGCCAAAAAGCCTCCCTCTTTTTTGTGCACTTTATTTGACAGTACGCAAAAACTGCGGTAGAATAAGATGTTTGTTTTCCGGCATTTCGGCTGGAAAAGCGCAATTTAACAGAGGATGTGGGAAAAATATGATCGAGACGATCACGGCCGTCAATCAGGCGGTCAACCAATTCATCTGGGGCGTGCCCGCCATGGTGTGCATCATCGGCGTAGGCCTGCTCCTGAGCGTTCGCACGGGCTTTTTGCAGATCCGCAAATTTCCCTACGCCATCAAGACCACCATCGGACGCATGTTCCACAAAAAAGACGCTTCCGATGGCGCCATGACCCCCTTTCAGGCGGTGTGCACCGCGCTGGCCGGCACCGTGGGCACCGGCAACATTGCCGGTGTGGCAGGCGCGATCGCCATTGGCGGACCGGGTGCCGTGTTCTGGATGTGGTGTTCTGCCCTGCTTGGCATGTGCACCAAGTTTGCTGAGGTCACGCTGGCGGTGCACTACCGTGAGCGCAGCGAGGCGGGCGAATGGGTAGGCGGCCCCATGTACTACATTAAAAACGGCCTGAGCAAGCATTGGCAGTTTCTTGCTGTGCTGTATTCCCTGTTTGGCGTGCTGACCGTGTTTGGCACCGGCAATGCCACACAGGTAAATACCATCGTTGCCGCTATCGATACCGCTCTGCTGGAGTACGGCGTGGTGGGCGGCGGTGCGCTTTCTACCCTGAACCTCGTGGTTGGCATCGCAGTGGCCATGCTGGTGGCCATGGTGCTGCTGGGCGGCATCAAGCGCATTGGCAGCGTGAGCGAAAAGCTGGTGCCCTTTATGGCTCTGTTCTACATCGTGCTGTCCGTGGGCGTTATGGTGCTGAACTTTGAGCGCCTGCCCTATGTGTTCGAGTCCATCATTGCGGGTGCGTTCAACCCGGCAGCGTTCACCGGCGGCACCATCGGCAGCCTGTTCGTCAGTATGCAGAAGGGTGTGTCCCGCGGCATTTTCTCCAACGAGGCCGGCCTTGGCACCGGTTCCATTGCCCACGCCTGCGCCGACACCAAAAAGCCGGCCAAGCAGGGCATGTTCGGCATCTTTGAAGTGTTTGCCGATACCATCGTTATCTGCACCCTGACTGCTATGGTCATTCTGTGCAGCGGCACCACTGTGAACTACGGCACCGCAGCCGGTGCAGAGCTGACCATCAGCGGCTTTACCACCACCTACGGCGGCTGGGCTTCCATCTTTACCGCCGTGGCCCTGTGCTGCTTTGCTTTTTCCACCATCATCGGCTGGGGCCTGTATGGTTCCCGGTTCCTGGTGTTCCTGTGCCGCAGCGATAAGGTGGCAAAGCCCTTCTTTCTGGTCTACTCCTTTGTGTCCATTCTGGGCGCAACGATGGATCTGGGCCTGCTGTGGAGCATCGCCGATACCTTCAACGGCCTGATGAGCATTCCGAACCTGCTCGCGTTGCTGCTGCTTTCCGGCACAGTGGTCAGGCTTACCAAAGAATTTTTTGCATCGGAGGGCTGATTGCCCACAACAAAAAGAGGCTGTTGCACTTTCGGCTAAAACGATGTGCAACAGCCTCTTTTGTTATTCGGGCAGGTGTACCGGTACCCGCGCCACACAGTGCACCCAGCAATCGCCGTCCTTGCGGGTATAGCAGAACACCTTGCGGAACAAGATATCCCCCGGCACAAGGTTCAGCTGCCGGGCGCGCTCCATCCGAACATGCGAAAAAGCTGTTGCAAGACAGCTCTCCAAAAACATTGTACGAAACCCGGAACTTGTTCAGGGCCAAACGGCTCTAAAAAGGTTCCGGGTCTTTGATTTTTCGCAATTTCCCTGCGCAGGCTGCTACCGCATTTTTTCAATCCCCTTATTCTGCCCGCGTCCGGCTCTTTTCAACCCGGACAGTTCATGTTACAATATACATTAGAAATAAAAAATGAATCGAGGGAATGAACCTTGGATTTTTATGGTACCATCGGCCCGGCCTGCGCACAGCCGGCGATCTTGCTGCACATGGTGGAAGCCGGCATGACCGGCATCCGCATGAATCTTTCCCACGGGCCGTTGGCGGCACACACCGACTGGCTGGCCATGATCCGCGCAGCCGGCATCCGTCAGCTGCTGATCGACCTGCAGGGGCCGGAACTGCGCATCGGCACGCTGGCAGAGCCTGTTGCTCTGGTTGAGGGCAGCTCTGTACGCCTTGGCGCAGACGGCGTACCTTGCCCGGCAGCTCTGGTACAGGCGGCTGCGCCCGGACAGCAGCTTCTGCTGGACGACGGCAAGCTTCTGGTGCAGGTCACACAGGCATTGCCGGAAGCCCTTGTGTGCACCGTGGTGCGCGGCGGCACCCTGCAGAGTCGCAAAAGCATTGCTGCACCGGGCCTTGCGGTGCCCTCGCCTACCCTGACGGAGGAAGACCTGCAGAACCTGAAAATTGCAAAGCAGTGCGGTGTTACCGGTGTGATGCTGCCTTTTGTGCGCGGCAAAGCAGATATTCTGGCCCTGCGCCATGCGCTGGAAGAAGCCGGGGCTGCGGATATCCGTATCTTTGCCAAAATTGAAAACATGACCGGTGTGCATGCCCTGCCGGAATTCATCCACCTTGTGGATGAGGTGGTGATCGCCCGCGGAGACCTTGGCAATGCCATGCCGCTGTGGGAGCTGCCCCGCTGCCAGAAGCAGCTTTCCGCCGCCTGCCGGGCTGCAGGCGTGCCCTTTATGGTAGTGACCCAGATGCTGGACAGCATGTGCACCCGCGCGGTGCCCACCCGTGCCGAGGTGAGTGACATTTACAACGCCGTGCTGGACGGTGCCGCCAGCGTCATGCTGACCGGCGAAACTGCTGCCGGACAGTACCCGATGCAGGCCATGGAATATCTGGTGCGCACAGCGCAGACAGCCCTTGCCTGACCTTTGCGGAGTTTTTGCGCAAAAGGGATGGCGCATTGTGTCAGAATACGGTATAATAGACGCAAATATTTCTTGTTCAGAAAGGTTTTTTGCTATGGGAATCGTTGTGCTCGGTGCTGTTTTTGTGGATATCAAAGGCTATCCCCTTTCCGCCTATATTCCGGGCGGGCGCAATGCCGGCCGCATTGAGCAGGTACACGGCGGAGTGAGCCGCAACGTGGTGGAGGATATCGCCAATGTAGAGCTGCGCCCTACCTTTGTCAGTCTGGTGGACGACACCGGCATGGGGCAGGATGTGGTCAACAAGCTGGAGAACCACAAGGTGAACACCAAGTACATCCAGCGCGTGCCGGACGGCATGGGCACCTGGCTGGCCATCTTTGACAACGACGGCGATGTGCATGCAGCCATTTCCAAGCGGCCGGACACCACTCCCCTCACCGGCCTTTTAAAGGAAAAGGGCGACGAGATCTTTGCCGACTGCGATGCCATTGCGCTGGAGCTGGATCTGGAAAAAGATACTGTAAAACAGGTGCTGCACTACGCCAAAAAGTACAACAAAAAGGTTTTTGCGGCCATTTCCAACATGAGTATTGCCATGGAGCGCCGGGATTTCCTGCAGCAGATCGATTGCTTTGTGTGCAACCAGCAGGAAGCCGGGCTGCTGTTCTCCGATGATTACGGCCATCTGGCCCCAGACGAGATGTGCAGGGTTCTGGCCGCCAATGTGCACAGCGCCAACATTCCCAGTATGGTGATCACCATGGGCGGTCAGGGTGCCGTATATGCCCGCTCCAACGGCGAGTGCGGCGTGGTGCCTGCCAAGAAGGTGGATGTGATCGACACCACCGGCGCAGGCGATGCCTTCTTTGCCGGCACCACCATCGGCCTGACCTACGGCAAAACGCTGGCCGAGTCCTGCGAGATCGGCAGCCGACTGGCCGCATCGGTCATCTGCATCACCGAGAACGTCTGCCCCCGCTTCCGCCCGCTGGAATTCGGGCTGGATGTACCGGTGGTGGATTGACGCTGCCTCCCTCTGAGCACAGGAGCTTCTGCTTCTGTGCTTATCTTTTGATACGGCCTTTCGATCTCTTCGAGGGGTCTTCTGCTTTTTATCGGAAAATCGGTTGAATCCCCTCCCCGGCTGTGATACACTGGGGGTATTGAATTTGTGAAAAGAGGAAAATCCAATGAACCAAAAACAACACAAGCGGAGCGCCTTTTCGGGCAAGATCGGCTTCGTTCTCTCCGCTGCAGGCGCGTCGGTGGGCCTCGGCAACATCTGGCGCTTCCCCTATCTTGCGGCCAAGTACGGCGGCGGCATCTTCCTGCTCATCTACATCATCCTCGCCTTCACCTTCGGCTACACCATGATCGTAGCCGAGACGGCGCTGGGCCGGATGACCAAGAAAAGCCCGGTGGGCGCGTTCGCCTCCTTCGGCAAAAAGGGCGGGCTTTCCTTCGGCGGCTGGATCAATGCCATCATCCCCATCCTCATCGTGCCTTATTACTCGGTCATCGGCGGCTGGGTCATCCGGTATCTGGCCGACTACGTCAGCGGCCACGGCAGTGAGCTGGCCACAGACGGCTACTTCTCCGCCTTCATTTCCAGCGGCCCGTCGGCGGAGATCTGCTTCGCCATCTTTACCGTCTTTACCCTCTCTATCATCTTTGCAGGCGTGCGCAACGGCGTGGAGCGGGTGTCCAAGGTGATGATGCCCATCCTCGTGGTGCTCTCCGTCATCATCGCAGGCTACTCCGTCACCCGCCCGGGCGCACTGGAGGGTGTGAAATACTTCCTCGTGCCCAACATCGCCAACTTCTCGTGGATGACCGTCGTGACCGCAATGGGGCAGATGTTCTACTCCCTCTCCATCGCTATGGGCATCCTCGTCACCTTCGGCTCCTATATGAAGAAGGACGTCTCCATCGAGGAGTCCACCGAAAACGTGGAGATCTTTGATACCGCTATCGCCATCATGGCGGGCCTGATGATCATTCCGGCGGTCTTCTCCTTCTCCGGCGGCGACCCGGACACGCTTCAGGCCGGCCCGGCCCTCATGTTCATCACCATCCCCAAGGTGTTCGAGAGCATGGGTCTCGGCACGGTGGTGGGCATCCTCTTCTTTACGCTGGTGCTCTTCGCTGCCGTCACCAGCTCCATCGCCCTGACCGAGAGCGCCGTCTCCACCTTTGAGGACGAGCTGGGCTGGGACCGCAAACAGGCCACCGTCCTCATTGGCATCATCATGCTGGTGCTGGGCAGTCTGTCGGCTCTGGGTTACGGCCCGCTGGCCCGGTTCACGGTCTTCGGGATGCAGTTCCTCGACTTCTTCGACTTCCTCACCAACTCCGTCATGATGCCCATTGCGGCCATCACCATCTGCCTGCTGGTGTCCCGGGTCATCGGTGTGGAGAAGATCGAAGAGGAGGTCACGCTGGAGGGCAAGCCCTTCCGCCGCAGACGCATCTTCAACTTTATGATAAAGTATCTCTGCCCCATCTTTGCGGCCATCATCCTTGTCAGCTCGGTGGCCAACGCCCTCGGCGTCATCTCCATGTAAACAGCAAAAGCAAAGCGCTGGAAGCCTTTCGACCGCTTCCAGCGCTTTTTCTTTATGCTTGCAGGAGACTTTTTATCTCGTCCAAGTCCTTTGCGAAGCAGATGCCCTTCTGCCGCGCGGGGCTGGACAGGCCCGTCTCGACCATATGGGCCAGCAGGGCCTTCAGGCCGGCGTAGTAGTCGTCGAGGTCGTAGAGGATGCAGGGCGCGTCGAGATGGCCCAGCGAGACCTTGGACATCACCTCTGCGATCTCTTCCAGCGTGCCGGTGCCGCCCGGAAATGCGATAAAGGCGTCGCCCAGCTCGATCATCCGGGTCTTCCGTTCGGTCATGTCCTTCGTGACGATGAGCTTCGTCAGGCCATCGTACTGCACCTCCGAGTCGATGAAGAACTGCGGCTCTACTCCGGTCACTTCGCCCCCCGCCGTCAGGACGCTGTGGGCCAGACGCCCCATCAGGCCGCTGCGGGAGCCGCCGTAGACCAGAGCGTTCCCGCTCTCGCCGATCCACCGGCCCAGCTCCTCGACGGCCTGCTTCAGGGCCGGGTCATTGCCCTCGTTCGCCCCCAGATAGACTGTGATATTCATTTCCTTTTCTCCCCCTCATCTTGCCCATGTCATTTCCTGATCCGGGCCGCTGTAATCAAATCTGCCGTCGTTCTTTTCTTCCAGCGCCTTTATCATGTGGTAAGCGAACTCATTGTAGGGCGTCAGGATTCCAAGCTCTCTGCCCATCCGGATGAGTGCGCCCGAGAACATATCGATCTCGGTATGGCGTCCGGCGTCCAGATCCTGCAAGGTCGAATAGCGGGCCGATGGCTTGACGGCGCAGCCCTTGCCGGACACAGCCTCCACCCGCTGCATATCAATGCCCTTGGCTGCGGCGATGGCTTCCAGCTCGCGGCGGAGGCCGTCGCTGATGGCCCGCATATGCTCGCTGTCCCGGTAGCAGCCCACGCCTGCGCCCAGGATGGCCTGAGGCAGGTTGTTGCAGACATTGAGGCGGAACTTGCTCCACATCTCCTCCCGGATGCAGTCAGTAGCGCGGAAATGCAGCCCCGTCCCGCGGAACAGGGCCTCCACGGCCCTGACGCGGGGGCTGTCGCAGGGCGGCTCCTTCTCGCCGAAGATGATGCCGATGGTGGTCTCCGGGTCGAAATGGACGCCGTCAGCCTCCCTGTGGGACGCCACCTTGATGAGGGAGCAGAGCAGATGTTCCCCGCCCACAGCCGAGGCGATGATGTCCTCACTGTCCACGCCGTTCATCAGACTCATGATGGTGGTGCGGGGGCCGGTAATGGCCCGGATGCTGTCCAGTGCGCCGGGCAGCGCACCGTATTTCAGACAGACGATGAGCAGGTCGGCGTCATAGGCCTGCCCGGGCGTCCAGACTGCCGGACGGTAGACCCTGCCGTTGATGGCACAGCCCTCTTGGGCCAGACGCTCGCCGCGTCGGCCCTCCGCCACCACCCCAAGCTCGATGTCTGTACGGGCCGAAAGCCCCCAGATGACATAGGAGCCGACCGCGCCGGCCCCAAGGACCGCAACCTTTCTGATGTCCATGACCTTCTACCTCACTGTCGTTTTCCAGCCTTTATCATGAAGCTATTATACCATGCTTTCCTCTTCCGGAAAAGCTCGTCGCGTTTCATTTTTGAACGTCAAAAGTCTTTGACTTTTATCGAAAAGTTATAACAAAAGTGTAGAATCTCTTTGGCAAATAGAATCTTTGCCCAAAAAGGGCTTGATTTTTTTCGAAAACGGACTAGAATATCTTTTTGCAGAAGGGCCTTGCCTGTACGGCCCTCCCGCAAAACTATTTTCAAATATGAGGAGATTTTCCATATGAAACTCAAGAATGTTGCTGTTACTGTTGCTGCTCTGGTTCTGGCTGTCAGCATGACTGCCTGCGGCAGCTCTTCTTCTACCGCCGCTTCCACCTCTGAGGCTGCTTCTGCCCAGTCCGAGACCGCCGCTTCCTCCGCTGTCGCTGAGGAGAACAGCGCTTCCTCCGAGGCCGCAAGCGAGTCTTCCGCTTCTGAGGCTGCTTCTTCTGAGGCCGCTTCCGAGGTCTCCAGCGAGGCTGCATCTTCTGAGGCTGCTTCCTCCGAGGTCGCATCTTCTACTGCTGCCTGATTTTTCGCACAAAAATGGGCCGCAGCCTTTCCTCTCACGGGGTGGGCTGCGGCCCATTTTATTTTACACGAAGTCTTCCCGCATGGGGGTGAAGATGTCCAGCAGGATGCCAGCCTCGGTGCAGATACAGCCGTGCTCCACGCCGTCCTCCTTCAGGATGGTGTCACCAGCCCGCACGGTGTGGGTCACGCCGTCCACCGTGAACTCGAACGCACCCGACACCACATAGGTGATCTGGGTGTGGGGATGATGGTGGAGTGCGCCCACAGCCCCCTTCTCGAAGGTGTTCTCCACGCACATCAGGCCGTCGGTATAGGCCAGCACCCGGCGGGTGACGCCCTCGCCTGCCGCCTGCGGCAGGGCCTCTGCATGGTAGACCCAGCGCTGTTTCTTCTCGGGAAGCTTCATATCCATTCCTCGTTTTCTGCCGCCAGACAGCGGCTTTTTCTTTTATTATAGCGGCCCGGCAGACAGATGACAAGGGGCTTTTTGGAGCGGATGGCGGAGGATGGTCTTCCGCTTTTCGGGCGCAGTGCGGTTGGGGTCGGAGAGATAGAGCTCGTGGTGAAAGCGCGTCCCAGATAAGTCCACCGCATAGCCCTGCTCTGCCGCAAAGGCGTCCATCCGGGCCAGCGTCTCCGGCTCGTCGTCGTAAGAGCCGAGGTGCATACACTGGACGCAGAGGCCCTCATCGTAGGTGAAGAACTCGACCTTGGAGAAATCCTTTTTCTTTTTGGCTGTCGCTTCTCGGACAGCCCAGTCAAACTCTTTTCGGGTCACGAACTCCGGCAGACGGAGCAGAGACGTCCAGCGGAAGTTTTCCTTTCCGGCACTGGTCTGCTCCCACAGTCCTTCCAGCGGGGGCACCACAAAGTCAAAATAACCCTCCATCCGGTAGCTGCCCTTCTTGCTCATCTTGATAGTGTAGAGGAGACCGTACAGCAGCTCGATTGCCGCCTTGTACTCGCCTGCGGGGTCGTTAGGGTCGCCCTGCCCCTGCACCGCGGCAAAGGTCATCGGCGGCACAGTGATGAGGTGGGGTGCGCAGGGTGGCTGATAGAGAGCCTTATATTCTTTCTTATAATCAAACGCCATCGTCGCTGACCTCCTCTGCCTGTCCAGCAGCTCCTTCAACAGGGCGTCCGATACCTCACCGTCATCCCTGACCAAGTTCCAATGCTGCTCTTTCTTTCATTTCCAGTATACCACAACAACCAAATCTTGTAAACCATAAAGTTGTGCCGTGCGCCACAAAAAATCCTCTGTCTGGAACGGCAGAGGACACAAACAAAAAAGTCCTTCCCACTCTCCGGAATGGGAAGGACTTTATAAGTGCTTAGTTCGCCTTAGAACTGACGTTCAAGGACATGATCACTCAATGATCTTGCCGACGACGCCGGAACCAACGGTACGGCCACCCTCACGGATAGCGAAACGCAGGCCCTCTTCCATAG
>OGKF01000242.1_pt1 | contig 33279 bp, 26 predicted proteins | sample 1572391 | NCBI WGS metagenome assembly OGKF01 (sample SAMEA2582095, study PRJEB24529) | metagenome | biome: Human gut stool | place: China | collected 2011
CGGCTCCGGCAAGACATTTACCATCACCCAGAGGATCCTGTATCTGATCCGGGAACGCCGGATCACCCCGGAGAAGCTTCTGGTGATCACCTTTACCAGAGAAGCGGCTTTATCCATGAGGCAGCGCTTTGCGCAGATATCTCCACAGGAAGTGCATACCGTCAATTTTGGAACATTTCATTCTGTTTTCTATCAAATCCTGCTCCAGTCGGGCAGAATTTCATCAGGCAATATTTTAAACGACAGACAAAAAAGGGATCTTATCCTTCCCATTTTGAAGAAAATAACAGACTGTAAAAAAAGATCCGCAGCGGAAGTAACGGAGCTTGCCGAGAACTATCTTGCTGCCATCGGTTATTACAAAAATACCGGCGATATTGAGAACAGCAGAAAGAAGCTTCCGGAAGAAGAAAGACAACATTTTTCCAGGATCTATGAAGCTTATGAGGAGGCGAGAAAAAATACCGGAGGCCTTGATTTTGAGGATATGTTAAAGGAATGCGAGGAGTTTCTGCAAAGGGATCCGGTGCAGCGTACATACTGGCAGAACCGGTTTGAATATATACTGATCGATGAATTTCAGGATATCAATTACAGACAGTACAGTATCGTGAAAATTCTGGCGGAAAAACATAGAAATATTTTTGCAGTGGGGGATGATGATCAGGCCATTTACGGATTCCGCGGAGCCAGACCAGCCTGCATGAGACAGTTTGTAGAGGAATTTGGTGCAAAGCAGATCCTTCTTCGGACGAATTATCGCAGTCATCCGGATATCGTGGAGGCATCCCTGGCGGTGATAGATGAGAATAAAGACCGTTTTCATAAGGATCTGGAGCCTTGCGAGGCGCATAGACGGCAGGCAGGGGATCATAAGACTGACGCCGGATACCGGAAGGAATATCGGGTAAAAATCAGGGAATTCAGTGAGGCTTCGGAACAAATGAGGTATCTGGTACAAAGCTTGAAAAATCGGATAAATGGGGAGACCTGTGCTGTATTGTTCCGGACAAATCTGGCCATGCAGGGCGTGGCGGCGAGACTTACCGGGGAGGGGATCCCTTTTTCCATGAAAGAGAAGGGGAGAAACATTTACGACCATTTTATCGCACAGGATCTTCTGTCCTATCTGCGGATCGCGCAGGGGTGTGCTACAAGAGCGGATTACCTGAGGGTGAGCAACAGACCATATCGGAATATTTCCAGAGAGGCTTTTGGTGCCGAAGCATCTTTACCGGCTTTGAAGAAATATTATGAAGATCTGACTGCGGGAAGTCCGGATGCGGGGCAGCAAAAGGCGCAGAAAGCGGTCGGAGTATGGATACGACAGATGGAATTTGTAAAAAATACGGAACTGAAACTTGCAATGGCATTTTTGCGTAAGGCGTGCGGCTATGAGAGATACCTGCGGGTGAGAGCTGCACAGGAGGGAAAAACAGATCTGACGGAATGGCAGGAAGTGCTGGATTTTATCACGGAGGATGCGGGACGATACCGAAGCCTTGAAGAATGGCAGGAAGCACAGGAGCTTTACCGGGAACAACTGCAATGCAGGGAAACTGTAAGGAGTGGCATGCAGAAGAAGCAGGAAAAACAGGAAAACAGCGGGATCACTCTGCTGACGGTACATGCGGCAAAGGGACTGGAATTCGACCATGTGTGGATCCCGGACTGTAATGAGAAGACCTTTCCCCACGGAAACTCCCGGGAGCCGGAGCATTGTGAAGAGGAACGACGGATCTTCTATGTGGCGATGACACGGGCAAAAAAAGACCTGGAACTTCTCTGCCTTACAGGCACGAGAGAGCGTCCCAGGTTCCCTTCCAGATTCCTTATTCCTCTGAATCGTTATCATCGATGATCTCGTCAAATTCACAGCTGTCGAGATACTCATCAAAAGCATCGGCAACCTTTTCGTAGACATCATCATCTTCAATGTATGCGAGAATGGGTTCTTCATTCGGGTCATCCGGATTCTCGGAATATCCGTAGAACCATACTTCTCCGTCTTCGTTTTCGCCGTCCTCGTCCAGAGGCAACAGTACGATATAGTCCTTGGCCTCTACGGTGAGAATGGTAATGATGGCACAGTTGACAACAGTGCCGTCTTCCAGCTCCAGCTCAACGGTCATTTCTTCATCTTCATAGCTTTCTTTTTTACCCATGGGAATCCTCCTGTTATGTTTATTGGGTGTAACAGTACTTTGTTCCTTTATTATAACCGCTTACGGATATTCTTGCAATGCTTGTTTTTCTTACACTTACAGACTATAATAAAAATGGATAAAGAGACTGTAAGTGATAGAAAACTGGAAGATGGGGTATGACAATGACAGAAAAAAAGCATGCAATAAAGCCTTACCCTCTGGGGGCGCATGTGGAGGACGGAGCCATCCGTTTTGCCTATGCGTCCGGGAAAAAGGATTGCGGCATTCTCATATATGACAGAAAGAGTGGAAAAAAAATGCACAGGGTTCCGTTTCGACAGGAGGAACGGATGGGAAATGTGTACTGTAAATATCTGGAACTGGAGCCGGAAAATGTCGGGTATCAGTTCTATGAAGGGGAGCGTACTGTGCCGGATCTGCATGCACAGGGGTTCCTGCGTAAGCCTGCTTATGGGAAAATACGTAAGCCTGCGGATCGCATTGCAGTATTTCCCAACGAAGATTTCGACTGGGAACAGGATATGCACCCTATGCTTCCCTATGAAGACAGCACCTGCTATTGCCTTCATGTGCGTGGCTTTACCATGCATGCCTCATCTCAGGTAACACATCGAGGCACCTTTGCAGGGGTTGTGGAGAAGCTGGACTATCTGCAGGAAATCGGTGTGACAACCGTGGAATTCCAACCGGTCTATGAATTCGATGAGACACCGGAGAAGACGGTGCCGAAGACCTCTGGAGAGCTTGCGGCCGTGGCGGGGGAAAAGAACGGAGAAGGTAAATTGCCCGGCTACCGGGTGCTGAACTATTGGGGCTATCGGGAAGGCTTCTATTATGCGCCTAAGGCAGCCTATGCGGCAGGGGAAGACCCGGCGGAAGAGTTTCGTCTTATGGTAAAAGAATTCCATAAGCGAAAAATGGAAGTGATCCTGCAGTTCTATTTCCCCCGGGGAATGGATGCGGCAGAGATCGGGAATATTTTAAGATTCTGGGTATTATCCTATCATGTGGATGGTTTTCATCTGATGGGGGAGGGAGTACCGGCTCAGATGCTGGCTGGAGATCCGGCATTGTCCGGGACAAAACTGTGGCATTATTCCTTTGATACGGAGCAACTCTATGATCCGGCAGTGAAGCCGGAATACCGGAATCTGGCGGAATACCGGGACGATTATCTGTATACCATGCGTCGTTTTCTTAAGGGAGATGACAATATGCTATCGGGCGTATTGTATGAGATGCGTCATATCCCCGCCAATATGGGAAGAATCCATTATCTGTCCAATTATTACGGCCTTACGCTGATGGATATGGTGTCCTATGATCACAAGCATAATGAAGTCAACGGAGAAGGTAACCGGGATGGCAATGATTATAACTGCAGCTGGAACTGTGGGGAGGAAGGACCGTCCAGACGGAAAAAAGTGCAGGCACTTCGGAAAAAACAGTTACAGAATGCATTTTGTATGTTGCTGCTGACACAGTCCACCCCGTTGATTTTCATGGGGGATGAGTTTGGCAATTCCCAGCAGGGCAACAATAATCCCTATTGTCAGGACAATAAAATCACATGGCTGAACTGGCAGGACAGGGAGAAAAATGCGGAATTATTGAATTTCTGGAAACAGATGATCGCTTTCCGGAAAGCTCACCCGATCCTGCACCCTGTCGAAGAACTGCGAATCCTGGACAGCCTGTCCTGTGGTTATCCGGATCTGTCCTATCACGGACAGAATGCCTGGAGGCCCCAGACAGAGAGCTATAACCGGCATGTAGGCATTATGTACTGCGGAAAGTATGCAAAGACACCACAGGGTGGGGAGGATTCTTTCCTCTATGTTGCCATGAATATGCACTGGGAGCCGCAGAAACTGGCATTTCCAAAGCTGCCGAAGGGTATGGAATGGAATCTTGTGCTGGCAACGGAGAAGGCGGAAGATACTCTGACAGTGCAGGAGAAAGAAGAACAGTCCAGAGAGCAGACGGGGATCATTGCCCCCAGAAGTATTGCAGTATATGAAGGCGTTGTGATGGCAGCATCACAGGACAAGGAGAAAAAAGTTTCGGCAAGATCTTTAAAAAAGAAAACAGATGCTGCCGGAGAAAGATGATAGAACGAAATGAATATCTGGAAACATTTTAAAACGATCACACATCATAAGATCCTTGTGGCAAAGGGCTGCTTTAAGGTAGGTCTGTATAAACAGGGATTGTTGCATGATATGTCCAAGTATAGTCCCACAGAGTTCTGGGTAGGGGCAAAATACTATCAGGGGACACGCAGCCCCAACAATGCGGAACGAGAAGATATCGGTTATTCCAGCGCCTGGCTGCACCATAAGGGCCGGAATAAACATCATTACGAATACTGGATCGATTACAGCATGCAGGCACTGCCCGGTGGAATGGCTCCGGTGCCGATGCCGGATAAGTATATTGCGGAAATGATCATGGATCGGATCGCTGCCAGCAAGGTCTATATGGGAGGCGAATACACGGACAGGTCTCCTCTTGATTACTATTATCAGGGGACAGATAGGGCACCCATTCATCCGGAGACGAAGGCAAAACTGCTATATGTGCTGGAAATGCTGGCAGAGGAGGGAGAGGAGAAGACCTTCCGGTTTATCAAAGAGGAACTGGTGCAGCATAAACGGTGTATGGACTGGCACCAGCTGGAGAAAGCGGAATAGAATAGTAAAAAACAGTGGTAAGCAGAGGATCCTATGAACTGTATCATTCTGTTATTGTTACTATTTTGTGGTGGAAATTCCTGTAGCAACGGCTGTAGCTGTTCAGGAAACAGCAATCGCAGTTCCTGCGGAAACAACAATTCCTGTGGGAATTCCAATAACTCCTGCGGAAGCAGTAGTTCCTGTGGCAGCTCGAATGCCTGCGGCGCACGTTGTCTGGAAGACGAGGGACGCGGTGGAGACAGAGACCGCAGACCGCCCAGACCGGATTTCCCGAATTTCACACCGGTGGATGATCCGGCATTTTCCAGGAGAAATGACGGAAGATGCGAGACCTGTGGATGTGAGCAGAATTCCTGAAAATATGGGTAACAGGAAAGCCCCTGAACTGTCTTGGCAGTTCAGGGGCTTGTTTTGTCTGAAAGACTAGTTGGACATAACTTCTTTCCAGTATTTGTTGTAGAGTTCTTCGCCGTCCTCTCCGAGGTACAGGAAGGTTTCCAGATTGTTATACTGCGTCAGATCCGGGAAAGCAATGGGAGAATTCTTCAGATCTTCATCCTCGATCAGCTCTCTGGCGGCGGTATTAGGAGTACCGTAGGTGATGTACTCGAAATTCTTCAGTGCTACATCCGGACGACACATGAAATCGATGAATTTCTCTGCATTTTCCTTGTTGGGAGCATTCTTCGGGATTACCCAGCCATCGATCCAGACATTGGTGCCTTCCTCGGGAATGACATAATCGAGATCCGGATTTTCGCCGATCACATAAATGGCATCACCGGAGAACATTACACCGATCGCAGCCTCGCCGCCGATCATTTTGTCACGTACCTGATCTACAACATACGCCTGTACCAGAGGCTTCTGGGCGATGAGATCATCGGTAGCTATCTGGAGTTCGGATTCGTCCAGACTGTTAGAAGAGAAGCCGTTTTTCTTCAGAGCAACCATAAAACTGTCTTTAATAGAATCCATCATCAGAATATTGTCAGCATATTTTTCATCCCACAGATCTGCCCATTTGGTGGGAGGGGTATCTACCAGAGTCTTATTATAGATGATTCCTACAGTTCCCCAGCAGTAGGGAACACAGTACTTGTTGCCGGGATCGTAAGCGGCAGCCTGCTCATAATACTCGGCACCGATGTTTTCCTTGGCATTGGGGATCTTGTCATAATCCAGTTCCTGGATCAGGTCGTTTTCAATCATTTTCTGTACCATGTAATCGGAAGGACATACCACATCATAAGCGGAAGAACCAGCTTCTACCTTGGGATACATGATCTCGTTGGTCTCGAACTCATCGTAGACCACTTTGATTCCGGTCTCTTTTTCAAACATGGTGATCGTATCGGGATCGATATATTCACCCCAGTTGTAGACGATGACTTCACCGTTTTCACCACCGGCGGAAGAGGACCCGCAGCCGGTCAGAGCAGTTGCGGTAAGGATACCGCACAGAAGCAGTGCAATAAATTTTTTCATTTCTTTTCCTCCTGAATCTATTTTCAAAGAATTATTTCTTCTTCTTTGCCATGGGCATGTAGTTCACCAGTAAAAGCAGAACCAGTACCGTCACAAAAATGATGGTGGACAATGCATACATTTCCGGCTTGATGCCCTTCTTTACCTCAGTGTAGATTTTGGTGGACAGTGTGTCGACACCGGGACCTTTGGTAAAGTGGGTAATGATAAAATCATCCAGTGACATGGTAAATGCCATCAGGAAACCGGAAAGGATACCCGGCAGGATATCCGGAAATACCACCTTGAAAAAGGCGTAGGTCTGGGAAGCACCCAGGTCAAGGGCGGCCTCATACGTGCTGGGGTTCAACTGCTTCATACGGGGCATTACGCTTAAGATCACATAAGGAATATTAAACGTAATGTGTGACAGCAGAATCGTACCAAAACCAAATTTGGCTCCAAGGCTTAAGAACAGAAGCATCAGGGAGATACCGGTAACAATCTCTGCGTTCAGCATGGGAATATTTGTGATTCCCATAAGGATCGTACGGCTGGTACGCTTCATGGATTGCATGGCAATACAGGCAATCGTACCAATGAAGGTGGCAATCAGTGCAGACAACACAGCCAGCGCCAGTGTATTCCACAGAGCCTGCATGATCTGTTCGTTCTGGAACAGGGCAGCATACCATTTGGTCGTAAAACCTCCCCATTTTGCACGGGTCTTGCTGGCGTTGAAGGAGAGTACGATCAGGGTAACGATGGGGGCATACAAAAAGATAAAGATCAGCCCCAGATATATTTTCTGTGCCGTTGTTTTGATCATAATGTGTTCGCCTCCCCCTCTTTATCCGTGATTACGGAGATCACCATATTGAAGATAATGAACAGCATCAGTACGATGGAAAGTCCGCTTCCCAGATTCCAGTTGCCGGTCTGGGTAAATTCCTGTTCGATGACATTACCAATGAGCAGGATTTTGCTGCCGCCTAAGATCTTACTGATCACGAAAGTGGTCAGGGCGGGGACAAATACCATAGTGATACCGCTGAACATGCCGGGCAGACTTAAGGGGAAGATGATCCGTACAAAGGTCTGCACACCGTTGGCACCAAGATCATAAGCGGCGTTGATTACGCTCTTGTCGATCTTGACCAGTACATTATAAAGAGGCAGTACCATAAAAGGCAAAAAGTTGTATACCATACCCAGTACGATGGCAGAGGGTGTATTGATAATATTTAACGCCGGCAGATGCAGGGTGGAGAGGATGCTGTTGATGACACCTGTCTTCTCAAGCAGTGTCTGCCATGCCAGGGTACGAAGCAGGAAGTTCATCCACATGGGCAGGATAAAGATCAATACCAGAAACGAGTTCTGGTTGACATTCATGTTACACAGGATCATGGCAAGGGGATATGCCAGAAGCAGGCAGATCACAGTGCTGATCACGGATAACTTCAGCGCTTCCCACAGAGCCTTGGAATGCTCGGCGGTTGCGATCGCCAGAATATTATCCAGCGTAAAAGCACCGCTCTTATCGGTCAGACCATAGTAGAAGACCATGCACAGGGGCACGATGACAAACATGGCTGACCAGAAGATAAAAGGGAGCGATAATAATTTTTTATTCATTGACTCCAATCGCCTCCTCATCCTCGGATTCCGGCTTCTTCATGATCTGGATGTTAAAAGGATCAACCTTGATGCCGACTTTGGTCCCAACGGGAACCATCTTCGTGGACTGTCCCAGCCACTCGAAACCGTTGGCCATAACTTCCATTTCGTAATGGACACCTTTGAAAATGGAATGGGTCAGTGTACCCTGGATAATACCTTCTTCCGGTGCTACCAGCTCCACGTCCTCGGGACGGATGACTACATCGACGGGCTTGTTTTCTCCGAAACCGGTATCCACACAGTCAAAGCGGGCACCAAGGATCTCTACCAGACGATCTCTGATCATGGTTGCACCGATAATGTTACTGTCACCGATGAAGTCGGCAACGAAAGCGTTCTCCGGCTCGTTGTAGATACTTTCGGGAGTGCCGATCTGCTGGATATAGCCCTGGTTCATGACCACGATGGTATCGGACATGGTCAGAGCCTCCTCCTGATCGTGGGTGACATAGATAAAGGTAATTCCCAACTCATTTTTCAGACGGATCAGTTCGTACTGCATGTCCTGACGCAGTTTCAGATCCAGTGCACCCAGAGGCTCATCCAACAGCAGAAGCTTGGGCTCATTTACGATAGCACGGGCAATGGCGATACGCTGCTGCTGACCGCCGCTTAAGGAATCCGGCATACGGTTCTCGAAACCGTCCAGATTGACTAACTTCAGGGCATATTTAATTTTATCATTAATATAAGATTTACTTTTACCGCTGATCTTTAATCCGAAAGCAATGTTCTCCGCAATGGTCATATGAGGGAAAAGAGCGTACTTCTGGAATACGGTATTTAAATTGCGCTTATTGGGTGGAAGGTTAGTGATATCCCGGCCTTCGAAAATGACCTGACCTTTATCAGGGGTCTCGAAACCGCCCAAGATACGGAGGGTTGTAGTCTTTCCGCAACCACTGGGGCCCAACAGAGTCAGAAACTCGTTCTCGCGGATGTACAGATTGAGATCATCCAGAACCATCTGATTGTCAAATGATTTTGAGATGTTCACTAAATTGACTAAAGCATTTTTCATCAATTTTTTCCTTCCTGATGTAAAAAATCCTGCAAAAAATCCTCGAAAAACCTAAATGAAAATTTTTTGCAAGTCGAATTAATATTATACGTAAATACACGGAAAGTCAATGTGAAGTTTTGCAATTTCTGGCCTAATTTACATAAACTTTACCCTGTGGAAAAAACAGGAGTATTTTTCGGGAATTTTGCAGAAAAAATGTTTCACAATTTTCAGAATTGTGCTATATTTATAAACATAAAAAAAGACATAGAACGCTAAGGAGGATCCGGTCATGAGCAAGGGAAAATATGTTGCCTACATTTCCAGTTACACACAGGGGGACAGTCATGGCATCAGAATATATGATGTGGATATGAAAAACGGCCGTTTCAAGGAGAAAGATAAGGTAGAGATCACGAACTCTTCCTATCTGACCATTTCCCACAACGGAAAGTTTCTTTATTCTATAACGGATTTTGGTGTGGAGGCTTATACCATCCAGCCGGACGGAGATCTGGAGCTGATCAACTTTGCACCAATCAATGGTATGAGAGGCTGCTATGTTTCTACGGATTATACGGATCAGTATCTGTTTGTAGCCGGTTATCATGACGGTAAGCTGACAGTACTCAGACTGAAAGAGGACGGTTCCATCGGCGAAATCACTGATGAAATCTACCACAAGGGTCTGGGCAGTATGGCAGAGCGGAATTTCCGTCCCCATATCAACTGTGCCCGCATGACACATGATAATAAGTATCTTCTGGTGGCAGATCAGGGTATGGATCATGTCAATGTATATCGTTTTGATGTGGAGAAGGGCAAGGTAAAGCTGGAGGATATCATCCGCAGTGAGATGGAATCTGCACCCCGTCATATCAAGATTTCCGAGGATGGCAAGTATATTTACATTCTCCATGAATTAAAGTGTTATATTGATGTATACGAATATGCGGACAATAATAACGACCCTACCTTTGAGAAGATCCAGACGGTAGAGCTGATCAAGCTGACCAGAGGCAACACCAACAGTGCCAGCGCCTTCAGTTTTTCATTGGATTACAATTATCTGCTCAGTTCCATTGCAGGGGATAATTCTGTTATCGTATTTGATGTAGACAAGAAGACAGGACTTTTGAAGAAGAACTTCCTGCTACCGATCAGCGGTGAGTATCCCAAGGATGCAGAGTTCTTCCCGGACAATAAGTTTCTGGTGTCTTTGAATCATGAAAGTAATACGATGACCTTCTTCCATATTGATCTGGAGCATGGAACGATGATCATGAATGGACCGGCAATGAAGGTCAATATGCCCAACTGTATTTTGTTCCATAAGTTGGGGTAGGTATTATTTTAGTAATAACCCCCCGCAGCCTCGGCTGGGGTAAGAAACGCGGCACGCTTTCGCTCTGTCGCAGAGCGTAACGGCACATAAGCGGTCAGAATACGCCCGCTAAGTGCTGACGTCTGCTTACGGCCTGCTTATTCTTACACCCATCCGGGGCTGCTTGCTTATTTTAATAACCTTGTGATATGAGATGGGATTTGGTAAAATAAGAACATATAGAAATTGGGAGGTAGGAGTATGGCACAGATCAGACCATTTAGGGCATATCGTCCCTGTCAGGGGATGGAGAAAAGGATTGCGGCGCTTCCTTATGATGTATATAACAGGGAGGAGGCGTGTGAAGTGGTGAAGAAGAATCCGGACTCTTTTCTGGCGGTTGATCGGGCGGAGACGCAGTTTGGCGAGGAAGTAGACACATATGCGGACTGTGTGTATGAGAAAGCGGATCAGCTGCTTCGGGAGAAAATTCAGGAAGGAAAATTTGTACAGGATCCGACGCCATGTTTCTATCTGTATGAACTGACCATGGACGGGAACAGCCAGACCGGTGTAGTGGCCTGTGCCTCTATTGACGATTACCGGAACAATGTGATCAAAAAGCATGAAAATACCAGAGCGGATAAGGAGGAAGACCGTATCCGCCATGTAGATACCTGCAGTATGCAGACGGGGCCCATTTTCCTGGCATATCGGGCGAAAGAGGAACTGCAGAACAAGATCGGAGAGATCAAAACACAGACACCGGTATACGATTTTGTCAGTGAGGACGGCATCGAACATCGTGTGTGGGTGATTTCGGAGGCTGCGGATGTGGCAATGATTGAAGAGGCGTTTGCAAAGATCCCGGCTATTTATATTGCGGACGGTCATCATCGTTGTGCCTCAGCGGTAAAGGTGGGATTAAAGCGCAGAGAGCAGCATCCGGATTATACGGGAGAAGAGGAATTCAATTATTTCCTGTCGGTGATTTTCCCGGATGAAGAACTGCAGATCCTGGATTATAACCGGGTGGTGAAGGATTTAAACGGTATGGATGTCGATGCGTTCCTGGCAGCCATCGAAGAACATTTTATGATAGAGAAAAAAGGACGTATTCCTTACCGACCGGAGAAAAAAGGAGCTTTCGGTATGTTCCTGGAAGATGAGTGGTACTGTCTTACAGCGAAGAAGGAGATTCGGAGCGAAGATGCTGTGGAAGGACTGGATGTATCTCTTTTACAAAATTACCTGTTGAATCCTGTTCTGGGAATCGAAGATCCAAAGACCGATAAGCGGATCGATTTTGTGGGAGGTATCCGGGGACTTGCGGAACTGGAGCGGAGAGTACATACCGATATGAAGGTGGCATTTTCCATGTATCCTACTTCCATCGGGGAACTTTTTGCAGTGGCGGATGCGGGACGTCTGATGCCTCCGAAGTCTACCTGGTTCGAGCCGAAGCTGCGCAGCGGTCTGTTTCTGCATGAGATAGAGCGGTAATACCTACGACCGGATAAGCAAAATAGTGACAGAATAGAATGCAGCAGACTACACGCCGCAGAAAAGAGGGAATATGACAAACAAACTTTATAAACTGATGAACTGGGCAAAGATAGAAGAAATCACTTATGCTGAATGTGATAATCCCCATGAACTGTTAGGACCTCATAAGCAGGGAAGTAAAATGCTGGTACAGGCATTCTTCCCGGGAGCAGAAAAGGTGACGATCCACTGGAAGAAGACAGGACAGGTAGGGGAAGCATTTCTGGCAGACGTACCCATGGAACTGGCAGATGAGGAGGGCTATTTTGCCGCACTGGTAAATGCGGGAAAAATGGCACCCTATGAATATGTAGTGGAATATGGAAAGACAGAAGAGCGTGAAGCCCACAGAATGATCTGTGGGGATGCGTACCGGCATGTCCCGCAGATCACGAAGGAAGATATGGATCGGTTTGCCGCAGGCATTCATTATACAATCTATGAAAAGCTGGGGGCACACCCTATGGAACTGGATGGGGATAACGGCACGTATTTTGCTGTGTGGGCGCCGAATGCCATGCGTGTCAGCGTAGTAGGTGATTTCAATGAATGGGACGGGCGGATCCATCAGATGAGACGACTGGGTGATTCCGGCATTTTTGAACTGTTTGTTCCGGGGGCGGAGGTCGGAGACTGCTATAAATATGAACTGAAGATCAAAGGCGGATTGACCTATCTCAAAGCAGACCCTTACGGTAATGCCGCACAGAAGAGACCGGAGACGGCTTCTGTTATCACTGACCTGCGAGACTTTTCATGGGATGACAGTGAGTTCTTGAAAAAAAGGGAAAGCTACCAGTGTGGAAATGCTCCGGTCAGTGTGTATGAAATGTATCTGGGAAGTTTTGTGACGCCGGACGAGGGACAGGATTATGCGAACTATCGTGAGATCGCTCCGAAGGTCATTGATTATGTAAAAAAAATGGGATACACCCATGTAGAACTGATGCCGGTCATGGAGCATCCCTTAGATGCTTCCTGGGGATATCAGGTGATCGGTTATTATGCACCGACTGCCAGATACGGTACACCGGAGGACTTTATGTTCTTCGTGAATGAACTGCATAAGGCGGGAATCGGCGTGATCCTTGACTGGGTACCGGCACATTTTCCCAGAGATACTTACGGATTGTCCGGCTTTGATGGCACCTGTCTCTATGAGCATCAGGATCCCAGGCAGGGAAGCCATCCTCACTGGGGAACGCTGATCTACAACTACGGCCGTCCCCAGGTATCCAATTACCTGATCGCCAATGCCTTATTCTGGGTGGAAAAATATCATGCAGACGGTATCCGGATGGATGCGGTAGCCAGTATGCTTTATCTGGACTACGGCAGACAGGACGGGGAATGGATTCCCAATATGTACGGTGGTAATGAGAATCTGGAAGCCATCGAGCTGATCAAACACTTTAATTCAATCCTCAAAAAGAGAGATCCCGGGGTATTGTCCATTGCAGAGGAAAGCACGGCATTTCCCATGATCACCGGATCACTGGATGAAGGCGGACTGGGATTTGACCTGAAGTGGAACATGGGCTTCATGAATGACTATCTGGATTATATCAAATACGATCCCTATTTCCGCAGCCACCACCACGGAGAGCTTACTTTCAGCATGATCTATGCCTACAGTGAGAAGTTCATGCTGGTATTTTCCCATGATGAAGTGGTACACGGCAAGGGAACTCTGCTTGGTAAAATGCCTGGAGACAGGGCACAGAAGCTTGCTAATTTACGTCTGACTTACGGTTATATGATGACCCATCCCGGCAAGAAGCTTCTCTTCATGGGACAGGATCTGGCGGAAGAGAAAGAATGGAACGAAATGCGTCAGGTAGAGTGGCAGCTGGAGGAACAGAAGGAAAATGCCGGTGTCCAGAAACTGGTGAAGGATCTGAATGTACTTTACAGAGAGAATAAGGCATTGTATGAATGTGATGATCAGGCCAAAGGCTTCCAGTGGATGAACGAGATCTCTGCCAATGAATGCTATGTAAGCTTTGTGCGTAAGGGAGAAGAGGCAGAGGAACTGCTTCTGGTCGTAGCAAACTTCTCCGGAGTACCCAGAGAGATCACCACAGGTGTGCCTTACGAGGGAAAATACAAGGAGATCCTGAACACGGATGCTGTGCAATATGGCGGTACCGGTGTGGTCAATGACCGTGTGAAACGTGCGGAGGACGTGGAATGGGATGACAAAAAGCAGTCCGTTACCGTGAAAATGGCTCCCCTTTCCTTAAGCATTCTGCAGTTTATTCCTTATACCGAGGCAGAACTGGAAAAAGTGATCGAGAAGCGTATCCGCAAGAATACACCGATCCGCAAGACCGCAGGCAAGACTACAAAAAGAAAACAGGAGAAATAAGGCAACATGGATCTGACAGATAACGTAATTGAAGAGGTGCAGAAAAAAGAAGGACTGATCGCATCTTTCCTGGATACCCTGCCGGAAAAGGCACTGAATCTTGGCATCCGGATCGGACTGGCACTGGTATTCTTTTTCATTGGAATGCAGCTGATCAGGCTGATCCGCAAGATCATCCGTAAATCTATGAACCGGGCGGGAGCCGAGACCGGTGTGATCCAGTTCGTGGACTCTTTTGTAAAAGCTTCTTTATATATAATACTGATCCTGACACTGGCGTCCTCCTTCGGCGTGGACGCAGCCAGCATTGTGGCGTTGCTGGGATCGGCCGGCGTGGCCATCGGTCTGGCAGTGCAGGGAAGTCTGTCTAATCTGGCGGGCGGTGTGCTGATTTTATTATTGAAGCCGTTTAAGGTGGGAGATTACATTGTGGAAGGCTCCTCCGGTAAGGAAGGTACAGTAAAAGAGATCCAGATCTTCTATACAAAGCTGTTAACCTATGATAATCAGACGATTATTCTTCCAAACGGCAATCTGGCAAATAACACCATTGTGAATGTCACTGTTGCCGAATCCAGGCGATGTGATGTGAAGGTGTCTATTGCTTACAGCGCAGATATTAAGAAGGCAAAGGAAGTTCTGACAAAGGTTCTCTCTGAAGATCCCGATACTATAAAGGAAAGAGAGCATTTTGTATTTGTAGATGAACTGGCAGACTCCGGAATCAACCTATGTGTACGCTGCTGGTTCAAAAATGAGGATTTCTGGCAGGGAAAATGGCGTATTACCGAACAGTGTAAGTATGCACTTGATAAAGCAGAAATTGAAATACCGTTCCCGCAGATGGATGTGCATATGCGTTAATTAAAAATAGATATTGAATTTTACAGACTATAATGATAATATTACCGTTGTGATTCAATGTTTTAATATTTACATTTTTAGGAGGAAAAAATTATGAAAAAGTTTCTGGCACTTGCACTTGCATCTGTCATGGCTGTTTCTCTGGTAGCATGCGGCAGCGCCAATGCTGACACCAATGCAGAATCCAGTGCGGCAGCTACCACCACTGCAACAACTGCAGAGAGCAGCAGTGAAGAACCCGGTCTGAAGATCGCTATCGTATCCAGCCCCTCCGGCGTGGATGACGGTTCCTTCAACCAGGACAACTACAACGGTGTTCTGAAGTTCATTGAGGAGAATCCGAATGCAACCGTAACCCCCATCCGTGAGGAGACCGGTGACAGCGCAGCAGCTGTTCAGGCTGTAGCTGATGTTGTAGCTGATTATGATGTTATTGTATGCTGTGGTTTCCAGTTTGCAGGTATCGGCAATCTGGCACAGGAGAATCCGGATACCAAGTTCATCCTGATCGATTCCTGGCCTACCGTTGATGGTACCGAAGTAACCGCAGATCAGGTGATCGACAACGTATACGCTGCTTACTATGCTGAGCAGGAGAGTGGTTTCTATGCAGGTATGGCTGCAGCTCTGTCTACCACCACAGGTAAGGTAGCAGTAGTAAACGGTATTGCATATCCTTCCAACGTGAACTACCAGTATGGCTTCGAGTGCGGTGTTAAGTATGTGAACGGTACCGAAGGCATGAACGTAGAAGTGGTAGAGCTTCCTTCTTACGCAGGTACCGATGTTACCGGCGCTAACGTAGGCGGTAACTATGTTGGTAACTTCTCCGATGAAGCTACCGGTAAGGTACTGGGTAATGCTCTGATCGCTGAAGGCGTGGACATCCTGTTCGTAGCAGCAGGTGGTTCCGGTAACGGTGTATTCACCGCTGCAAAGGAAGCTGAAGGCGTTAAGGTGATCGGTTGTGATGTTGACCAGTATGATGACGGTGCAAACGGTGACAGCAATATCGTTCTGACCAGTGGCCTGAAGGTAATGCATGATACTGTTTACAACGTACTGAACGAAGTAAAAGACGGTTCCTTCAAAGGTGCTAATGTGACTCTGACCGCAGCAGATGATGCTACCGGTTTCGTAAGTGAGGAAGGCAGATGCCAGCTCACCGCAGAGGCTATTGAGAAGATCAATGCAGCACAGGCTCTGTTAAAGGAAGGCAAGATCGTTCCTGCGGCAAACTTTAACGGTGTAACTCCGGAGACCTTTACCTGGTAGGAAGAATGGATTCACAAGAAGGTGATGGTGAGGAACTGTCACCTTCTTCTTGTTTAAACTGCTGTTTAGGCAGGAAAATGTACAGAAATGAGGATGAACATGTCGGAATATATTGTTGAGATGAAACACATCACCAAACGTTTTCCCGGGATCGTAGCCAATGACGATGTGACGATCCAGATCAAAAAGGGAGAGATCTTTGCCCTTCTGGGAGAAAATGGTGCAGGAAAATCCACCTTGATGAGTATGCTGTTCGGAATGTACGAACCGGATGAAGGAGAGATCTATATCCGGGGTGAAAAGGTGAAGCTGGAATCCCCCAATCATGCCACCAAATTAAACATCGGTATGGTACACCAGCATTTCAAACTGGTATCCAACTACACCATTGCTGAGAATATCGTAATGGGTATGGAGCCGGTGAAGAAGGTGCTGGGATGTATTCCGGTAGTGGATATGAAGAAGGCCAATCAGGATATCCGGAACCTTTCGGAAAAATACGGACTGGCAGTGAACCCCACCGATGTGATCAGCGACATTAATGTCTCTACACAGCAGAGAGTAGAGATCTTAAAGATGCTTTACAGAGAAGCGGAGATCCTCATTTTTGATGAACCCACAGCGGTTCTGACACCGCAGGAAATCGATTTCCTGTTGGATATTATCAAATCTCTGCGGGATGACGGCAAGACTATCATCCTGATCACACATAAACTGGAAGAAATCAAACGGATCGCGGACAGATGTGCCATCCTGAACCACGGACGTCTGATGGATGTCATGGATGTGGCTACCACGTCCACCAAAGTCATGGCCAACAAAATGGTAGGCCGTGAAGTGAATTTTGAGACAGAAAAAGAGCCTGCAAAACCGGGTAAGACCATACTCAGTATCGAGAAACTGAATGTTTACAATAAACAGGATTTCCAGGTGGTAAAGGATGTATCTCTGGAGGTACATTCCGGTGAGATCGTTGCGATCGCAGGTGTGGCAGGCAACGGACAGGTAGAAATCGCAGATGCTATTGCGGGACTGGTACCGGTGCGTTCCGGCAAGATCCTGTTAAACGGCAGAGACATTACGAACCTGTCTATCAGAGAACGAACGACCGAAGGAATTTCCTATATTCCCGAGGATAGACAGAATTACGGACTGGTCATGGATTTTACCCTTTCGGAGAATCTGGCACTTCGTAATTATTACAAAGAGCCGTTCTGTCATAAGGGAGTACTGGATCAGAAGATTTTTGAAGACAACAGTGAAAAACTGATAGAAAAATACGATATCCGAAGCGGCCAGGGCAGCAAGACAGTGGTACGTTCCATGAGTGGTGGTAATCAGCAGAAAGCCATTATTGCCAGAGAAGTGGAACAGGATTCCTCCCTGATGATCTTTGTGCAGCCCACCCGTGGACTGGATATCGGTGCCATAGAGAATATCCACAAGCAGATCATTGCAGAGAGAGACAAGGGCAAGGCAATCCTTCTGATCTCTCTGGAATTGGATGAGATCATGAATTGTGCGGATACCATCGCAGTTATTTATAACGGAAGCATACAGAAGATCGCCAAAGCCAGTGAACTGACCACCAATGAAGTGGGAGAGTTCATGATGGGCGTAAAAAACAAGGAGAAGGAGGCATAAGACCATGAAAAAATTTACAAAATTATGGAATGCGGTAAAGATTCCTCTCCTTGCGATCCTTTGTAGTCTTGTGGCAGGTGGTGTGATCATCGCTGTGACCGGTTCCAATCCCTTTAAGGCTTATTACGCACTTCTACAGGGAGGCGGACTGGCACCCAAGTCCTCCTACGCCAGCTACAAGAGTATGCTGACGGACTTTATGAGTTATGTGAACTATTTTACCCCCATGATCTTCGCGGCACTGGCTGTGGCGGTAGCACTCCGCGCCGGACTGTTTAATATCGGTGTCTCCGGACAGATGCTGGCAGCCGGATTTACCGCAAGCATCGTTGTGGGCTACAGCAGTCTGAACGCCGTGCTGGCAAAGCCGCTGGTAGTGATCATCGGCCTGATCGTCGGTGGTCTGGTGGGGGCACTGATCGGCTTCCTGAAATACCGGTTTAATATCAATGAGGTCGTTTCCTCTATTATGTTAAACTATACGTTCCAGTATGTGATCAGTTTCTTCATCAATACCTTTTTCGTGGATCCGGTCTCCAGACAGTCAAAGGAAATCTCCGCAGCTTCCAGACTGACACTGATGGATACCATGGTGGGCAATCTGAAAATGGATATTCCGCTGGGAATTATTCTGGCTCTGCTTACGGTGGTGGCTGTATGGTTCCTGTTAGAGAAGACAAAGCTTGGTTATGAACTGAAGGCTGTGGGCTATTCCCGCAGTGCTGCAAAATATGCAGGTATCAAGGTAGGCAGAAGCATGGTACTGTCCATGACGATTTCCGGTGCACTGGCCGGACTTGCCGGTGTGACTTATTATCTGGGCTATGTGGGATCCATTCAGCCAAAGGTATTGATCAGTACCGGATTTGATGCCATTGCGGTATCCCTGCTTGGTAACAACAATCCCTTCGGTATTGTATTTTCTACTATGCTGATCACCCTGATCAGCAAGGGAAGTACTTATATGAAATCTGCGGCCGGCGTGGATGCGGAGATTGCATCCGTTATCACCGGTATCATCCTTTTGTTCAGCGCATGTAATGCTTACATCAAGTGGAAAATGGAGCGAAACAGCAGAGAGAAAACCAACAAGACAAAGGAGGACAAATAAATGGATATTGTGATCATTGACGGTTTATCCTTTGCACTGCCTTTATTTATTATGGCCATCGGTGGCATCTACTGTGAGAAATCCGGTGTGACCATGCTGGCGGTAGAAGGCTTACAGGGTTTTGGCGCCTTTATCGGTGCATTCGTGGCGGTTGCCATTGCGGGAAACTTTGCCGGAGACTCTCTGGCGCCTTTCTACATTGCCATGGTTATGGCGGCTGTGGGCGGAAGTCTGTTTGCACTGATTCATGCCATGTTATGTCTGAAGTTCAAGGCCAATCAGGTTATCAGTGGTGTGGTAGTCAATATTCTGGCCATGGCGCTGACCGCATATTTAACGAAGCTGTTCAACAGAGTGGTATTTGGTGCTACGTCCGATAAGTTCGTACTGACTGTTTCTTCCAGAATTACCATCCCGGGAATCTCTAAGATTCCGGTACTGGGAGCGGTATTTACCAATCTGTATCCTTTTGAACTGGTGATTGTGGTAGTGGCTTTCGTGGCATGGTTTGTGATGTATAAGACCCGCTTCGGCATGCATCTGCGTGCCTGCGGTGACAATCCCCATGCAGTGGATGCGGCCGGAAGACAGGTGGGACAGATCCGTCTGGCAGCCATTATGATCTGTGGTGCGTTGTCGGGACTGGGAGGTATCTGTTTCGCGTATTCCATTTCCGCAAACTTTTCCTCCAGTATTTATGTAGGTTACGGTTATCTGGCTATTGCGGCACTGATCTTCGGCAACTGGCGTATCCTGCCGACTCTGGGAGCGTGTCTGTTGTTCGGATTTGCCAGATCCGGTGGATACCGTCTGGTACAGGTACTGCAGATGCCCAGCAGTTATCAGGATCTGGTCATGATCCTGCCTTATGTACTGACTTTGCTGCTTCTGGTATTCTTCTCCAAACAGAACGGTGCACCGAGAGCACTGGGAGTGATCTACGACAAAGGTGCAAGATAAGCAGACATTTGCAGAACGTAGCTTTGCATGGCTCTGAAGAGTTACTACAAAAAAAGAGAAAGCGAAAAGCTTTCTCTTTTTTAATACATATAAGCTGAAAATGGGACTCGAACCCACGACCCCTTCATTACGAGTGAAGTGCTCTACCAACTGAGCTATTTCAGCGGACTAGGTTATTATATATGTTCTTGGGAAATTTTGCAACTGTAAAATTTATTATTTTCGCAGAACGTTTCACAAAGCCGTAAATTATGTAGGAGACCGTAAGACGAAAACGCCTGCGGATCTCCGAAAGGTCAGTTGCGGTGCTTTTTGCTGTAATGTTCCAGAGACTGTGTCAGCAGGTAGAGCAGCATGGCAATCACACATAGCAGTAAGATGGAACTGATTACCATATCCAGCTGGAAGACCTGGGAACCGTAGATGATCAGGTAGCCCAGTCCCCGTCTGGCGGCGAGAAATTCCCCGATGATAACACCTACCAGGGACAGCCCGATATTGACTTTGGTGGTACTGAGCAGGGTGGGAATGGATCCCGGCAGTACCACTTTGAAAAAGATATCCCTGCGGTTTCCACCCAGTGTGCGGATCAGAATCTCCTTTTCCGGATCTACCTGATGAAAGGCGGTGTAAAAGCTGATGATGGATCCGAATACTGCCACAGAGATTCCAGCAATGATGATGGTGTTGATCCCGGTGCCCAGCCAGACAATAAACAGAGGAGCCAGAGCGGATTTCGGAAGGCTGTTGAGCAGTACCAGATAAGGCTCTAAGATCTCCGACAGCTGCCTGGAAAACCACAGCAGAGTGGATAACAGAAGACTGACGAAAAATACCAGCAGGAAACTCAGGATCGTTTCTAACAGTGTGATACCGATATGCATCGGAAGGGACCGCTCTGTCCATAATTCTCCAAGGCACAGAATGACTCTGTGGGGACTGGAGAAAAAGAAACTGTCGATCCAGTCAAGATCTGCACTTACTTCCCACAGGAGTAAAAAGATTCCCAGAAGAAAAAAGCGCAGGAAGGAGACCTGTCTGTGATGGCTTTTGTGTTTTCGAAGATATTGTTCCTGAACGGTCAGAGGTTGTTTAATTTGTGGTCTCATCCGTTAATTCCTCCCAGAGTTGTTTGAAATAATATGGAAATTCTGGCGCATTTCTGGCAGCCAGCGGTGATGCATCCGGAAGCGTGAGCCGGATGGGGAGAACGGCCTTGATCGTCGCCGGCCTCGCAGACAGTACATAGACCTTGTCGGCCAGACTGATGGCCTCCGACAGATCGTGAGTGACGATGATCATAGTCTTACCAGCCTGCCGGATCAGCCGGCAGATATCCGCGGATACCATGAGCCTGGTCTGGTAATCCAGGGCGCTGAAGGGTTCATCCAGAAGGAGCAGCTGGGGATCCAGGGCAAGGGTGCGGATCAGGGCAGCACGCTGCTTCATGCCGCCGGACAATTCGCTGGGACGTTTATCCTGAAAGCTTTCCAGACCATAGTCGGACAGAAGCTGTTTCACATAGTCGGTACGCTCTTTGGTAAGAGCATGATGGATCTCCAGTCCCAGAGTGACATTCTGGTAGATGGTACGCCATTCGAAGAGATGATCGTGCTGCAGCATATAGCCGACACGGGGATAGTGAAGGGATCCGTCGGGATTGTTGACTACGATGGTGCCGGTCTCCGGAGCAAGCAGTCCCGCAATGATAGACAGCAGCGTGGACTTCCCGCAGCCGCTGGGACCTACTAAAGCGACAAATTCCCCTTCCTCCACCTGAAAGGAGACATCTTTTATGGCACCGGTCTCGCCCGCCAGATTATGATAGGAGTAACCTATGTTTTTTAATTCGATGAGAGCTCCCATAAAAAGGCATACTTCCTTAACTTGAATATTTATTGTTATAGTATGAATTTAAAAGAAAAAAGTGTTTTTGCTACCCGAAAGTGATGAAATTCACTGTATTGCATTAAAGTGTCGTTTGTGATATGATTAATTGCAATCAATGTCTATGAGAAAAATTGTCTGATAGGCTGCTGACAGAATAAAAAGATGGGAGAATGACCATGGCACAATTATGGGGAGGACGCTTTACGAAACAGACCGATCAGCTGGTATTTGATTTCAATGCGTCCATAACATTCGATAAGAGATTGTTTCATGAAGATGTCACCGGAAGTATCGTACATGCCACCATGCTGGCAAAGCAGGGAATCCTCACCGAGGAGGAGAGAAAGAGCATTATCGAAGGACTGACCGGTATTTTAGAGGATGTGGATGCCGGAAAGCTTACAATCGACGAAACCCAGGAGGATATCCACAGTTTTGTAGAGGCAACCCTGATCGACCGGATCGGTGATGCAGGCAAAAAGCTTCACACCGGACGCAGCCGTAACGACCAGGTGGCGCTGGACATGCGTCTCTATACCAGAGCGAGAGTGGCAGAGACAGACGGACTTCTGGAAAAGCTTCTGGAAGCCATTCTGGACACCATGGAGAACAACTTAGAGACCTATATGCCAGGATTCACCCATTTACAGAAGGCACAGCCCATTACTCTGGCTCATCATTATGGTGCCTATTTTGAAATGTTCAAGAGGGACAGACAGCGTCTGGCCGATATTTACAAACGTATGAATTATTGTCCTCTGGGAGCAGGAGCACTGGCCGGTACCACGTATCCGTTAGACCGTGAGTATACCGCAAAGCTGCTTCGTTTTGAAGGACCGACATTAAACAGTATCGATTCCGTGGCGGACAGAGATTATCTGATCGAGTTCCTTTCCGCACTTTCCACGATCATGATGCATTTAAGCCGTTTCAGCGAAGAAATCATTATCTGGAATTCCAATGAGTACCAGTTCGTGGAACTGGACGATGCCTATTCCACTGGAAGCAGCATTATGCCTCAGAAGAAGAACCCGGATATCGCCGAACTGGTAAGAGGCAAGACCGGAAGAGTCTACGGTGCCCTGATGGCGTTACTTACCACCATGAAGGGACTGCCCCTTGCTTATAATAAAGACATGCAGGAAGACAAGGAGATGGCTTTTGATGCCATGGATACCGTAGCGGACTGTATTGCCTTATTTACCGGCATGATAAAGACCATGAAGTTCCGTAAGGACCGTATGGCAAAGAGTGCCATGAACGGATTTACCAATGCTACGGATGCCGCAGATTATCTGGTAGGTAAGGGCGTACCTTTCCGGGATGCTCATGGCATTATCGGACGCCTGGTACTGTATTGTATTGAAAAGGATACTTCCATTGATGCCCTGAGCCTGGAAGAATTACGTTCCATCAGTGATAAGTTTGATGAGGACATTTACGATGCCATTTCCTTAAAGACCTGTGTGGAAAAGCGGCTGACCATCGGTGCTCCCGGTGCGGAAATGATGAAGCAGGTCATTGAGAAAAATAAAGAATACCTGAAAACAAATGCCATAGAAGTATATCAACAGGCTTTGGAAGACCGCATTCAGTAAGTGGAAACTGAACAGGTCTTTTGCAGATAAAATAAAAATGCACAAAGATGAGGAGGAAATGAAAAATGAGTGAAAAATTACGTGTAGGTATCCTGGGCGGAACCGGTATGGTAGGTCAGAGATTTATCTCTCTGTTGGAGAACCATCCCTGGTTCGAGGTAACGACCATTGCTGCCAGCCCCCGTTCCGCAGGCAAGACTTATGAGGAGGCCGTGGGTGACCGTTGGAAGATGACCACTCCCATGCCCGAAGCTGTGAAAAAGCTGGTAGTCATGAATGTCAATGAAGTAGAAAAAGTAGCCGCACAGGTTGATTTCGTATTCAGTGCGGTAGATATGACCAAGGATGAGATTAAGGCCATCGAGGAAGCATACGCAAAGACCGAAACCCCTGTGGTATCCAACAACAGTGCCCACAGATGGACCCCCGATGTTCCCATGGTAGTACCCGAGATCAATCCCGAACATTTCCAGATCATCGAGGCACAGAAGAAGAGACTGGGAACCACCAGAGGATTTATCGCTGTAAAGCCCAACTGCTCCATCCAGAGCTATGCACCGGTTCTGACCGCATGGAAGGAATTCGAGCCTTACGAAGTGGTAGCAACCACTTATCAGGCAATCTCCGGCGCAGGCAAGACTTTTAAGGACTGGCCCGAGATGGTAGGCAATATCATTCCTTACATCGGTGGTGAGGAAGAGAAGAGTGAGAAAGAACCCTTACGTATCTGGGGTAAAGTGGAAGGCGATAAGATCGTTCCCGCAACTTCTCCCGTGATCACCTGTCAGTGCATCCGTGTTCCGGTATTGAACGGACATACCGCAGCCGTATTTGTTAAATTCCGTAAGAAGCCCACCAAGGAGCAGCTGATCGAGAAACTGGTCACCTTCAGCGGTGAGCCTCAGAGACTGGGACTTCCCAGCGCACCGAAGCAGTTTATCCAGTATCTGGAGGAGGACAACAGACCTCAGGTGGCTCTGGATGTTGATTTCGAGAACGGTATGGGTATCAGTGTAGGTCGTCTGAGAGAAGATACCGTATATGATTACAAGTTCGTAGGTTTGTCACACAATACCTTACGTGGAGCAGCTGGGGGAGCATTGCTTTGCGCAGAACTTTTGAAAGCACAGGGTTACATCACCAAAAAATAAAGGGTGAGTGGGGTTATGAACGAGTTACGCTATCAGCTGGATCTTATGCGCGCAATGAATCAGAAACTGAGCGCTAAGGAGAGAATGTATCGTCTGTTGTGCGATACCATGGATTATGCTTATATCTACTATTCTTTTGAAAAGAATACGGTCACTACGCTGGGAAAATGGGATGATTTCTTTGACTTCCAGATTCTGGACAGAAGAGATTTTGTAAAACTTCAGGAGATGGTGGACGAACCGTATGTGCTGGCACTTCGGGAAATGCTGTTTTTGGAAAAGAGCGGTCGGGAGACGGACTCTGTGGAATGTATGCAGAGGGGAAAGAAGACCTGGCTGCAGTTTTCCAGCAGGATTTTCTACGAAGATGGCAGGCCGACGGATCAGATTATTGTGGTACAGAATATCACCAAACAGAAAACACAGAACGAAGAGCTTCTCTACATGGCGTATTACGACAGTCTGACCGGACTGTACAACCGTAATTATTTTGTGCGTCTTCTGACCGAATTTCTTCGTCGGGCCAAAGAGGATAACCGGCTGGTCAGCGTGCTTGTTATTGATATTGATGATTTCCGCAAGGTAAATGACGGACTGGGAATCGTGGCGGGGGACGAACTGGTACAGCAGTTTGGCTCTTTTCTGAAGGAATTTAACGGGGATGATGTGATCGTCTGCCACCTGACCAGTGATGTCTACTGCATGGCCATTTATGATCCTTGTGGGAACAAAAGTGTGGAACATATTCATAAGGAGATTGTTAAGCGCACCAGGGAGCCGTTTTATCTGGTGGGCGGGCAGGTCCTGAACATCACCGTAAGTGTCGGTGTGGCGGAATATCCGGAGGCTGCGACTTCCGCACTGGAACTGATCAACTGTGCGGAAATCGTAATGTTCAAGGGAAAAGCAATGGGCAAGAACCGGATCCAGTATTTCGATACGCCGATCCTGAACGATTTCCTGAAAAATGTAGAACTGGACAGCAAATTAAAAGAGGCTGTTTTTGAGAATAATTTTCTGCTGTATTATCAGCCCCAGTATTATGCGGGCAACCGTAAACTGCGGGGCGTGGAGGCACTGATCCGCTGGAAGGATGGCAACGGCAGAATGATCAGTCCGGCAAAATTCATTCCCATTGCGGAGAAGAACGGAACGATCATTCCTATCGGCAACTGGGTACTGGAACAGAGTATCCGTACTTTTTCCGAATGGAGGAACCGTTACGGAGTTCCTTTTGTGCTGTCAGTGAATATTTCCGCGTTGCAGTACCAGAAGGAAGATTTTGTGGAAACCCTGCTGAATATCATTCATAAATACGATGTGGATCCGGATGAAATCGAACTGGAGATCACAGAAAGCATTTTGATCGACGATTTCAGTGCAGTTACCGAGAAAATGCAGTTGTTGAAGGAGTACGGGATTCGCATTTCACTGGATGACTTCGGAACAGGATTTTCTTCCCTGTCTTACTTAAAGAAGCTGCCTATCAATACGCTGAAGATTGATAAATCATTTACCGACACGCTGCTGACGGATTCTGCGACCCGGATTATTACGGAGTCTATTGTAAGTATGGTGAAATCCCTGGGATTTGAGTCCATTGCGGAAGGCGTGGAGGAAGAACAGCAGTATAAATATCTGCGGGCCATCGGGTGTGATATCATTCAGGGATATCTGTTTGGAAAGCCGTTGTCACAGGAAGAGATCGAACAACTGTTGCAGAAGATGTACTGATCTGCTGGGTCAGAAAGAAAGAGGCTGCCATGCTGACTGGAAGGGAACAGGAAACAGCTTTTTTGGAAAATCATTATAAGAGAACAGGGAGTCAGATCCTGGTGGTGTATGGACAGAGAGGCGTTGGCAAGACGGCTCTCTTAACCTCTTTTACGGAGAAAAAACAGATGTTGCGTTATAGTGCGGGAAACTGTTCTTCCAGAGAACAACAATATTTGTGGGGACGGGAACTGCGAAGCCGGGGAAAGGAGATTGCAGAGTATCCTTCCTGGCGGGAATTGCTGGAATGCATGACAATACAGAAAGGCGAAACGACAGCAGATAAGAAAGTACTTATCATAGAGAATTTTCAGTATCTTTTAAAAGGGGATACTTTGTTTTTGCAGGAACTGATCCGGTTCCTGAAGGAGAAAAAAGAAGCACTGTTAGTGATCCTGACCACCTATGCCTCCGGCTGGGTGGAGAACAGCATGATTTCCAAAGTGGGAAATCTGGCATTTTCCGTCAGCGGATTTCTGAAGGTGAAGGAACTGCCTTTTTCCGCCATGCGTAAGATATTTTCCGACTATACGGTACAGGAAAGTATTTCGCTTTATGCGGCATTGGGAGGGCTGCCGGGACTGTGGCGGCTGCTTTATCCGCAGAATTCGGCAGAAGAAAATCTGATCCGGCTGCTTTTACAGAGGAACAGCTTTCTGCCGGAGCTTATGATAAAATGGCTGTCGGAGGAATCGCGGGAGACGGCAGTTTATGCCACCATTCTGGCAACGCTGGCAGACGGAAGACATGGAAAACTGAACGATATGTATGCACATACCGGATTTTCCCGGGTCAAGATCAGTGTATATCTGAAGAATTTGATGGAACTGGAGCTGGTGGAGAAGGTGCTGCCCGGTACATATGAGATCTGTAATGCGTTTGTCCGGTTTTATTTTTGCTTTCTGTTTCCGCATCAGACGTCTGAGCGGACAGAAGGCAGTACATTTTATGAAAAATACATCCGGGAAGAATATAATGATTTTCAACTGTTGACCTATCGCCGGATCTGTCAGGAAGTGCTGCAGGGACGTTTCCGGACGGTTGAACTCTGGAACAGCAGACAGGGGAAAATCTATTTTCTGTGCAGGGAGGACACCGGCAGAAAGATCGTGGTGGATTATTCCGGCACGGTATGTTATACTTCGAAAGATTATGATGTGCTGCAGGCATCCATGAAGAGGGAACATGTGACTGCAGACAGCATTCTGATATTTAGCGAGAATGGATATGAGAAGACATTAACGGAAGGAACGGTACAGATACTGGTGCATTCCGTGGATGAGAACTCGTAAGACAGGAAAGATGGTATTACGTGGGTAAAAATTTATTTATTGCAGAGAAACCGAGCGTGGCAAGAGAATTTGCCAATGCTTTAAAATACAATATGCGTTCCAAAGACGGCTATCTGGAATCGGAAGAGGCTATCGTTACCTGGTGTGTGGGACATCTGGTGACCATGAGTTATCCGGAGGTGTATGATGAAAAGTTCCGTAGATGGAGTTTTGACACCCTGCCTTTTCTACCGACGGAATTCAAATACGAAGTCATTGAAAGTGCGAAAAAACAGTATACGATCGTAAGTTCCCTGCTGAACCGGCCGGATGTTACGACAATTTATGTCTGCACCGACTCCGGAAGAGAGGGAGAATACATCTATCGTCTGGTGGAGCAGATGTCGGGCGTACAGGACAAGGAACGGAAACGTGTATGGATCGACTCCCAGACGGAGGAAGAAATCTTACGTGGAATCCGGGAGGCAAAAGATCTCTCAGCCTACGACAATCTGGGAAATGCTGCCTATCTGCGGGCCAAGGAAGATTATCTCATGGGTATCAATTTTTCCAGAGTACTGACCCTGCGCTACGGGCCGTCTATGTCTCAGTATCTGGGAACAAAATTTACAGTCCTTTCCGTAGGCCGTGTTATGACCTGTGTCCTGGGAATGGTAGTCCGCAGGGAGCGGGAAATACGAAACTTTGTAAAAACCCCGTTCTACCGTGTTCTTGGAAGCTTTCAGGCAACTGCAAAAGACGGTACACCTGTGCTGTTAGACGCAGAGTGGAAGGCGGTAGAAGGCTCTAAATATTTTGGAACGCCCTATCTTTATAAAGAAAATGGTTTTAAAGAAAGGGAGAAAGCAGAAGAGCTGATCGCCTACTTAAAAGAAGAGCCGCCTTTAGAGGCAAAAGTCCTTTCCAAAGAAAAGAAGAAAGAAACGAAAAATCCGCCTCTTCTTTATAACCTTGCGGAACTTCAGAATGACTGTTCCAAAATGTTTAAAATAAGCCCGGATGAGACTTTGAAAGTGGTCCAGGAACTGTATGAGAAAAAGCTGGTCACATATCCGAGAACTGATGCCAGAGTCCTTTCAACAGCTGTTGCAAAGGAGATCTATAAAAATATTAACGGTCTCATGCGCTATGAACCAATGGCAGGTTTTGCAAAAGAAGCAATGAATCTTGGAAGTTTTAAAGGGATCGCAAAGACCCGTTATGTCAATGACAAGCAGATCACAGACCATTATGCCATCATTCCTACAGGACAGGGAATGGGAAACTTGCGCGGACTGTCCCCGTTATCTGAAAAGGTCTATCAGGTAGTTTGCCGCCGGTTTTTAAGCATCTTTTATCCGGCTGCCATTTACCAGAAATACAGTCTGGTACTGGAACTGAAAAAAGAACAGTTTTTTGCAAGCTTTAAAGTGCTGTCAGAACCTGGTTATTTAAAGGTGGCAGATGTGAACCTGGCAAAGAAAAGCAGCATCCAGGAGACCTTTTCTGATGAGAAAGAGGGAAATTCTGCACAAACAGATGAAAAAAACGCGGAAATTCCGAAAGTTGACCGAACTCTGCTGTTACAGGTGCTTGCAGATTTGAAAAAAAATGATATACTTACTATAGCGGATCTGAAGGTGAAGGAAGGAGAGACTTCTCCACCAAAAAGATATACCTCCGGTTCCATGATCCTGGCTATGGAAAATGCCGGCCAGCTGATCGAAGATGAGGAGCTGCGGGCCCAGATCAAGGGCAGCGGCATCGGCACCAGTGCCACCAGAGCGGAGATACTGAAAAAACTGGTCAGTATCAAATATCTGAGTTTAAATCAGAAGACCCAGGTGATAACCCCGTCTCTGTTGGGAGAGATGATTTATGAAGTGGTGGACCACTCCATCAGGCAGTTATTAAATCCTGAGCTGACTGCTAGCTGGGAAAAAGGTCTGACTTATGTGGCGGAAGGTTCCATTACATCGGATGAATACATGGAAAAACTGGAACGTTTTGTTGCAATGCGCACTGTAAACGTGACCAGATTGAATAACCAGTATGATATGCGGGGACTTTTTGACGCGGCTGCCGCCTTTTACAAAACAAAAAAGGAGAACTGATTACAATGAAACTGAAGGAAATGAAAATTAAAGAGCTGTTTGATACAAGCCATACAATTGCTGAGAGAATTTTTGATAATCATACTTATGCCTGGGAAGTACTTCCGGAGATCGGTGATTTCATCCGTTCTTTAGGACCTCTTCTTCCGGAAAATGAATACCGTAAGATCGGCACTGATATCTGGGTACACAAGAGCGCAAAAGTAGCACCTACCATTATGATGGCTGGTCCTATGATCATCTGTGAAGGCGCAAATGTACGTCACAGCGCATTCTTAAGAGGAAATGTTATCATCGGCGCTGGCGCTGTTGTAGGCAACTCCTGTGAATTAAAGAATGCTCTGATCTTTGACGAAGCACAGATCCCACACTTTAACTATGTTGGTGACTCCGTACTTGGATATAAGGCTCATATGGGCGCAGGCGCAGTTACTTCCAATGTAAAGTCTGACAAGTCTTTAGTTGTAGTACACGCAGAAGATAAGGACGTAGCTACCGGATTTAAGAAATTTGGCGCGATCCTTGGTGATGGCGTAGAAGTAGGCTGCAACAGTGTTCTTAATCCAGGAACTGTTGTAGGTAAGGAAAGCAACATCTACCCATTATCCAGCGTAAGAGGCTGTGTTGCTGCTCACTCCATCTACAAGAGCCAGGACAATATCGTAGCAAAGGAAAACCGTGAAGAAGCTCCGGCACCAAAGAAGAGAGCAACCAGAAAGCCAAAGGTTGTGAAATAACGTAATGTGCGCAGCAAAAAACAAGCGGCTGCGGTAGCAGACATTTGTTTTTTTCAAGCCATTAACGAACGAACCGCCCGCGAAAGCGGGCAGTGGAGCGCGTAAGCGCGTGGTTCGTGAGTGAAGAATATATAATAAAACCCCCGCTAACCAGCGGGGGTTAATTTTTTACGTCCTATTTTGTTCCGAAGATACGATCTCCCGCATCTCCAAGACCTGGGCAGATATACGCATTTTCATTTAAACATCTGTCTAAATGTCCAACATAAATCTGAATGTCCGGATGTGCTTCCTGCAGTTTCTTAAGACCTTCCGGTGCTGCGATGATGGCCATAAATTTGATCTTCTTTCCACCGTGCTGCTTGATGAAATTAACAGCTGCAACAGCAGATCCACCGGTTGCCAGCATTGGGTCAGTAACAACAATGGTACGTTCCTCGATCGGATCCGGAAGTTTGCAGTAATATTCATGAGGCTCATGTGTCTCCTCATCTCTGTAAAGACCGATATGTCCGACCTTAGCACTTGGAACCAGTGCCAGGATACCGTTTACCATACCAAGACCTGCTCTTAAGATCGGCACAACTGCCAGCTTACGGCCTGCGATCATAGGTGTCATACAGGTCTCGATTGGTGTCTCAACTTCTACATCTTCCAGAGGAAGATCTCTTAAAGCTTCGTATCCCATCAGCATGGCGATCTCTTCGATCAAAGCGCGGAATTCATTTGTACCGGTACTTTTCTTTCTTAAAATAGAGATCTTGTGCTGGATCAATGGGTGATCAAAAACAATTACATTTTCCATAGTTTTTTGCTGCTCCTTATTCGTGTTGTATAAGACACAGATACTTGTCTGTCTTTTCTGTTTCCTATTATAACTGATAGCGTGGATAATGGCAACGTTAATTACTTGGTAGAAGGATCAAATGCAACGATCACATAATCTCCCAAAGCGTGGGGGACCGGAACGGAAAAGCAGATAGTTCCGTGGTTTTCATAGCTGAAGGATTCCGGCCATACAGTATCAGATGCCAGCGGAAAGTCGGCTCCGTTAAATACCTCTGTAAGGATATCCAGATCCAAACTGTCACGATACTCTAAAAAAGCTTCCTTCTGATCCTGGGTTATACCTACAAATTCCACATCATCACTTAAAACATAACCGGCCATAGTGTAGCCATCTGTGTAATCAGAAAGCCCAAGATTTCTTACCTGGTTCAGATCCACTGTGTTGGTATAAAAAACACTGACAGGATAAGCAGCTCCATTACTCATGCGGTCTCCTTTGTAAACAGCAGTGAGACGCTTCCGGTCTGCAGATATGACTTCGCATTTTACAGTAAGAGTATCTGCGGTTTCATCCAGATCGTTTGCCTGAATAATGGAAAGGGCATTGGTCTTTAAAAGTTCATTTACATTGTCCTGTTTTGCGCTGTCGTTCATCTGGCTTACCACCGGATATTGAATGGAAATATTTCCGGAAGAATAAGTCTCAAGCTGTACGCTGATACCTGTAGTTCCTTCTTTAACAGTCTCACTTTCCTGAACAGAAGAACTTTCCTCCACAGTTGCAGGTTCTGTTGCTTCCGGGACACTGGTAGCTTCCTGGGTATGTATGGTAGACAGATCCGTATCCGCCGGAGCGAGACCAAAGATAAGACCGATGGAAACTGCGCCGACCACAACAGCAGCACCTATGGCACCACTAATAAGTGGCAACAACCAACTCCATATATTATATGTTTCTTGTATATCACCTATCGCTCCGATAATGATCTTTTTGGTTGTATCCATAATTATTTCCTCCTCGTATAGTATTTCTTCCTTATTATATATTACTCTGCTTTTATGGACTCTGTATAAAGAAATACTTACAAATTCATGAAGGATAACAGGAATATATTTTCATTTCCTTTCATATAGTATAAGAGCGTGTCAAAAAGGTTATGTCACGCAGGATAAAAACGGGAGGGAATGTAAAATGACATATTTAGAACTGGTTGCAGCAGTAGGCAGCGTACCTATGGATATTGCCTGTATGTACTTTAACGGCAGGCTGACAGAACGGGAAATGAAAAATGTGATCGGTTGGAAAAAGGCCGGTCTGGTGGAATGTTTTTATCTGCAAAATAGAAATGATGAAAATAATCAAATCCGTAAATGAATATTGAAAATAAATACCCCTTGTGCTACATTTATAATTAGGTGTGAACAAAAGCAAAGGGGCTGTTGATGTGGGAGAGAAGAAGTTATATGTTAATTTATTAGGAGAGTTTTCTGTGTGGTACGGAGACAAAAAGGTGTACATGGGACGTACATCTACCGGCCGCCAGGCACAGCTGTTCCAGCTTCTGATGATCAGTCCGGGATTTCAGATATCCAAGGAAAAATTAATGGCTGACATTTATAAATCAGGAGAGTTCAATAACCGGAACAACAGTGTCAACAATGCGGTCTATCGTCTGAGAAAAATGCTCACGGATGCGGGTTTTGAAGTAGAGGCTGTTTACGGCGACCTTACCCTTGAAGGCCCGAAAACGGATGAACAGAGGGCAATTTATGTTGCAAGGATGAAAAAATCACGCAACAAAGAGTTTAATGAATCGAAAGGATAACCGATATGGATAAAATAATTCG
>OGKF01000248.1_pt1 | contig 32917 bp, 24 predicted proteins | sample 1572391 | NCBI WGS metagenome assembly OGKF01 (sample SAMEA2582095, study PRJEB24529) | metagenome | biome: Human gut stool | place: China | collected 2011
TGCTCATGGAGCGCGGCATGATCGTAAAGGAGCACTACGGCAAGATCTATATGACAGACCGGGGCATCTGGGTGGCAAAACAGGTGGATCGGGAGCTGAAAGCGATCCTGACCCATTTTCCGCCGGTCAGTGAGCCGCTGAGCGAAGAAGAGCGCTTTACCGCTGCCCTTGCCATGACCAGTGCACTGCCGGAGCGCATCTTTACCGGCGAATATGAGCGTCTGTTTGGCAGTGATGCAGAAAAAACAGAAACGGAGAAAGCCCAGTGATCAATAAAAAAATTGCTTTCCTTTGACCGCGGTGCGCTGCGGTATGTGGGAGCCAATGTGGCTTTCCAATGGCTGGGGATGCTGTGCAACGTAATCTTTGTGCGGGCCGTGCTGGGTGTGAGCCTGAACCTTTACCAGAGCGGTAAAATGGGCGTGGAGGGCGTACTGGTGTGCACCCTTTCGGCCCTCAGCTCCTTTGGCCCGGTGGTGGCGCTGGCAAACCTTGGCGCCAGCCTGACGCAGGTGTTCGCCAGCGCATCGGTGTGGCGCGTGCGTTCCTGCACGATGCGTCGTTTCTGCTGCTGGACGAGCCTACCTCCAATCTGGACAGCCTGAACGAGGGGATTATCCTCAAGGCTGTGCGGGCAGAGTGCAAAGACAAAACGGTGCTGTTGGTCTCTCACCGAAAGTCTACCATGGCGGCGGCAGACATCAGCTTTTCGGTGGAAAGCGGCCGCCTGAGCTGAAAACAGGTTCTACAAAGAAACAGCCGGTCTCCTGCGCGGAGGCCGGCTGTTTTTGGTCATAAAGAATTACTGGATCGCATTCAGGATCTGCTGTGCAATGTACTTGTGGCCTTTGACGGTGGGGTGGCCGTCCGCAGCGGTCTGGGTGCGGGGAATGCCCACATAGATCAAGCCTTCCTGTGCGGCAAGGTCTTTGGCAAAGCGGTTCAGCCTGCTGAAATAGCGGTTCCATGCGGGCAGCAGGGGCACGGGATTGGTGTAACCCAGCAGCACGATTTTGGCATCCGGGTTTAGTGCGCGGATACTGGCCACGATCTGCGGCAGGCTGTTGGTCACATTGGTATAGGCCTGATCGCAGATCTCATCCATGCCGCGGAACAGCAGGCGGTTGGTGGCGCGGCTCTCGTCAAAGGTAAGGGTCATACGGTTCAGCGCTTCGAGGAAGAGCCCCAGCTTCTGGAAGTTGAAATCACGCAGGGCACCGCTGACCATCAGCCCGGCCAGCTGCTCGCTCTTCCAGTTGGTGGCTTCGCCCAGACCTACGATGCAGGGCACCAGCGCGTCGTTGGAGCCGATCTGGATGGAAATGATATCGGCCTTGCGCAGATACTCCTGATATTCCGGGTAGACGTAGTACGAGCCGGAAGCCTGATTCATCTTGGGCATGGCGCTGTTCTGCACCATATCCACCATGTCAGGGCTCATCAGGCCGGGCAGGCCCAGATTGATGGCGTGCTGGCGGTCCAGCCCAAGGCCCTTGCCCACAAGGGCGGTATAGCACTGGGAAGAGTAGCCCTCAAAGTTTGGCCGGAGATCGTAGCCAATCTGGGCGATGTTGTATTTCATATCGGCAAGGCCGACACCGGAGGTGATGCTGTCGCCCAGCGCCACATAGGTGAGCTGCGGCTCCGGCTCGCCGGCTGTCTGGGCATCGGCGGGCAGGGCAGTCTCCTGCTCGGCAGGCGCTGTGGCCTGCTCCTGCTGCACCTCTGCCGTTTCGGCGGCAGGCAGCTCCGTCTGTTCGTCGGCAGCAAATGCAGGCATGGCCAGCAGCACAAGCGCTGCTGCTGCGGCCAGAAAGCTGGCAAATTTTTTGTTTTTCATTGTGATTCCCTCTTTCCGGAATGACTGCACCTGTGCGGCACAGCTGTTGTCTCTATGATAAAATGGAAAGTAAAAATTGTCAACTGACAAAATTCAAAAAATTGCGGTCATCGCTGCGCCCGTATTCTGCGGTTTCTTCCATACAAAAAAGCTCTCCCTTTCGGGAGAGCTCAGTGTCTGAAAAATTACAGAGTGAAGTTCAGGATCAGTAATCGCGGGGAGTGATCTCTTCCTCCAGCTTGCGGTAGTCCACCTTGCCAACGGGGGTCATCGGCATTTCGCTGATGAACTTGTAGCTCACCGGCTGCACGTACTCCGGCAGCTCTTCCTTGCACAGCTGGCGCAGTTCCCGCACGATCTGGCGCTTTTTCTTGTCGCCTTCCGGGTCCAGCACCACGTAGACGAAGGGCAGGCGGCCCTGCACATGGTCCTTATCGGTGCAGCCCACCACCGAGCACTGATGCACGGCCGGGTGGCGGCTGATGACATTTTCGATCATGGACGGGAACACCTTGAAGCCATCGTGACGGATGATCATGCGCTTGATGCGGGAGTCCAGATACACAAAGCCGTCCTCGTCCATGTAGCCGACATCGCCGGTGTGTGCCCAGATCTGGCCGTCTGCATGGCGGCGCAGGATCATATCGGTCTCCTCGGGCTTATTGTAGTAGCCCTTCATGACGGTGGGGGTGCAGATGCAGATCTCGCCGCGCTCACCGATGGGCAGTTCGGTCTCGGTGCCAGGCTCAAAAATGGACACCACCGTGTTCAGCATGGGAATGCCCACGCTGCCGGGCTTGGTCACGTTGCCGGCGGCAACGGTAGCGGCAGAGGCGACCTCGGTCATGCCGTAGCCCTTGGCTAGCGGATATTCCACGTTGTGCGCCTTCAGGAACTCGTTCACAGTCAGCTCAGCGCCCAGCGGCAGCGAGTCGCCGCCGGCGGCATAGTTGCGGATGAAGGAGAGATCCTTCTTCTTCTTGAGCAGCGGAGAAGCTGCCATCTGCTGGTAGTGGGCCGGAACGCCGAACATGTGCTCGGGCTTGTGCTTCCAGATCAGTGCGCCCAGCTTGTCGGGGTCCAGATTGGGGATGATGACGACGTGCAGCCCCATGACCAGCGGCATGTGCACGCCGCAGGCATAGCCGTAGGCAATGAACGGAGGCATAACGTTCATCAGCTTCTGGCCGCGGCAGAACAGGTTGCTCTGGGCGATGAATTCGTGGGCCAGAGAGTTAAAGCTGTCGTCGGTCAGCATAACGCCCTTGGGCGAACCGGTGGTGCCGCCGGTGTGCACCACCACGCAGGCGTGCTGCGGGTCGTAGGGTTCGGCGTTCATGCTCTGATCCTTGCCCTGTGCAATAAAGTCCTTCCAGTGGATCACGTTGGACTTGTAGCGGTTCTTATCGGGGTTGGTCAGCTTGTAGCCGACGGCCAGATGCAGCGGCAGGGAGTCTGCAGGGCTGATGACCAGAACGCGCTCCACATTGGTGCGCTTTTCTGCCTTGTGGCAGCGCTCATAGGTCACATTCAGGCAGATCAGCAGGCGGGAATCCACCTCCTCGATGTACTCGTGGATGCCCTCAACGCTGTAGCGTGGGTCCACCAGATTCAGCGTTGCACCGATCATATCGACAGCGTAGAAGGCATAGATCACCTCGGGGGTCATCACACTGACAACGGTGATGATGTCGCCCTTTTTCACGCCGAGAGCACGGAAGGCGGCAGCGGTTTTCTTGATATTCACAAAGAGGTCTGCAAAGGTGAATTTGCGGCCATAATACTCCAGAGCGGTCTCGCTCAGGTGGTTTTTGTTCTGATGGCAGAGATACTCAAAGGCGCTGCACTTGGGCAGGGGCATGTCGATGTATTTCTGGTCATAGTACTTCAGCCAGGGCTTCGCAGTGGACGCATAGAGCGGTTCACGCTGTTCAGTAGTCATAGAATAAAGTCCTCTTTTCTTTCTTCTTTTCATTGCTAAAAGCCGACAGCTTTTGCAAGAAAGATGAAAGCCGCCGGTCAGAACACGCTAATAACTCAAAAATCAGAATCAATGATGTAGATTCTATTGTAGTGGAGCTGCCGGAGAATGTCAAGAAATAAACTTTGAATGTTGCGTAAAAGAACCGTAAAACAACGATTCAGCCCGAAATGTCGGGGGTCAGCGCGGCAGCCACTGCTCGGCTTCGGCAGCGCTGCACAGTACAAAATGCTCAGGCCGCAGTTCGCGCCACTGGGGGGCCTCTCTGGAGTAGTCGTGCATGGCGGGGTCGTACACCAGCAGCTTTTTCTGCCGCTCCCGGCGGGGGTCCGGCATGGGAATGGCGGAAAGCAGGCTGCGGGTATAGGGGTGGATGGCGTGAGCTGTCAACTCTTCGGCCCCGGCCAGCTCCACGATGCGGCCCTTGTGGATGACGGCGATGCGGTCGGAGATGTAGCGCATCACGGAAAGATCGTGGGCGATGAACAGGTAGGTGATGCCGCGTTCCTTCTGCAGGCGGCGCAGCAGGTTCAGCACCTGTGCACGGATGGACATATCCAGTGCGCTGATGGGTTCATCGGCAACGATGAACTCCGGCTCCACGATCAGGGCCCGGGCAATGCCGATGCGCTGGCGCTGTCCGCCGGAAAATTCGTGGGGGAAGCGGGAGGCAAATTCCGGCAGCAGACCCACGTCCAGCAGAGCCTGACGCACCTTTTCCTCCCGCTGGGCGGTGGAAAGATCAGGCCGGACGTTCTGCAGGCCTTCGCCCACGATGTAGCTCACCTTGGCGCGCTCGTTCAGCGAGGACTGCGGGTCCTGAAAGATCATCTGGATCTCTTTGATGATCTGCCTGTCCAGCTGGCGGGAAATTCTGCCGTTGATCTTCTGGCCCTTATAGAGGATCTCGCCGCCGGAGGTGGGCAGGATGCGCAGGATGGCCCGGCCAATGGTAGTTTTGCCGCTGCCGCTTTCGCCTACAAAGCCGAAGGTCTCGCCCTTATAAATTTTAAAGTTGGCATCCTGCACAGCTTCATATGCTTTTTTGCCGGAGCCGTAGATTACGTTCAGGTGGTTCACTTCCACAAGAACTTCGCGTTCATTTTCCATCTTACAGCCCCTCCTCTCGCAGCATTTTTACCGCAGCAGGCGGCTCGATCTTGGGTGCCCGGGGGTCCAGCAGCCATGTTTTGGCCTTGTGGGTGGGCGTTACCTCAAAGTAAGGCGGGCGTTTGACAAAATCGATCTTCAGTGCCTGCGGGTTGCGGGGTGCAAAAGCATCGCCGCGAATTTCCGCAAACAGGTTTGGCGGTGTGCCCACGATGTTGAACAGGTCCTCGCCCTTCACGCCCATCTGCGGCATACTGGAAAGCAGCGCCCATGTGTAGGGGTGGCGGGGATCGTAATAAATTTCGTCAGCAGTGCCGATCTCCACGATGTCGCCTGCGTACATCACAGCCACGCGGTCTGCAATGTTTGCCACAACGCCCAGATCGTGGGTGATCATGACGATGGTCAGATCGTACTTGAACCGCATTTCCTTCAAAAGCTGCAAAATCTGGGCTTGAATGGTCACGTCCAGTGCGGTGGTAGGCTCGTCGCAGATCAGGATCTTGGGGCTGCAGGCCACCGCAATGGCAATGACCACACGCTGGCGCATGCCGCCGGAGAACTCGTGCGGGTACTGCTTAAAGCGCTTTTCGGGGTCGGTGATGCCCACATCCCGCAGGTATTCCAGTGTTTTTTCCTTGGCGGCAGCACCCTTTAAGCCCTGATGCAGGGCGACGGCTTCCATGATCTGTGCCCCGATGGTCTTCAGCGGGTTCAGGCTGGTCATGGGGTCCTGCATGACCATGGCAATCTCTCGGCCGCGTACCCGCAGCCAATCCTTTTCGGTTCTGAGGTCAGAAAGGCGCAGCGGCTTGCCGTCCGCCATGCCGTAGTAATCAATGGTGCCGCTGGTAATGGAGCCGTTGGCATCCAGCAGGCCCATGAAGCTCTTGGTAAAAACGCTCTTGCCGGAGCCGCTCTCGCCTACGATGGCAAGCACCTCTCCCTGATAGAGGTCAAGATCGATGCCACGGATGGCATGCAGCACTTTTCCACGCAGGTTGAACTGGATGTTGACATCTTTTGCGGAGAGAATGAGCTGGTTGTGTTCCATGATACCCCCTCCTTACTGCAGATGGTTCTTCGGATCGGCAGCATCCGAGAAGGCGTTGCCGATCAGATAGAACGCAATGGTGACAAAGCTCAGGATGAGGGTGGGGTACAGCAGCTGGTAGCGCAGCCCGGCCTGCATCATCACCTTGCGGCCGTCGTTGACTAGGTTGCCTAGCGAGGGCGTCTCCACGGACAGGCCCAGACCGATGTAGGTGATGAACACCTCATTGCCGATGGCTTCCGGGATGGTGAGGGCCATGCGCAGCATGATGACCGAGACAAGGTAGGGCAGCAGGTTGCGCAGCACGATGCGGATGGTGGGTGTGCCGATGCAGCGGGAAGCCACATTATAATCCCGGTCGCGGATGATGAGGATCTGGTTGCGGATGAAGCGTGCCATTTCGATCCAGCCCTTGATGGCCATGCCAAGGACCATGGTCCAGATGCTGGGGGTGGCTACATAGGAAATGAGGATCAGCACGATGGCGGTGGGAATGTTATCGAAGACGTTGTACAGCTCGGTGAACACAAAGTCCAGCCCGCGCACATAGCCCCACAGCACACCGGCGGTAATGCCCACCACAGCTTCGATGAGGGCCACGAAGAAGGCGATAGTCAGACTGGTGCGTGCACCGGCCCAGATGCGTGCCCACAGGTCCTGACCGATGGAGTTGGAACCCCAGATAAAGCCGTCCTGCCCGGGGGCGATGTTGCGGTACTGGATGCCGGTCACAGGGTCCACGGCGCACAGGTTCGGGTCTGCCTGACCGGGCAGGTGGGGCTGGATGAAGGCAAAGGCAACCACGACCACCAGCGCGATCAGCAGGGCCACGGCGAACTTGTTCTTGAAAAAGGCACGGAAGGTGCTGCCCCAGTAGCTGTAGTTGGAGCTGGCGGTGGCTTCGGCCTGTTCCTCACTGAACCCGGCGGGGGTGAACAGCTCATCCTCCGGCAGATTTTCCCAGCCGGTGCGGCGCTGTGCCTGAGCAGCATTCAGCTGATCCTCCAGCTGCTTCGATTTTTCGCGTTTCAGAAAAGAGAGCATCAGCGTCCACCTTCTTTCTTGCCAAAGTTGATGCGGGGGTCAATGAGCACCATGAGCACATCGCCCAAAATCAGGCCGATGATGCCCACGCAGGCGTACAGCAGCACGATGCCCTGCACCATGGTGTTGTCGTGGCGCTGCACACAGGTGACCAGCAGGCCGCCCATGCCCGGGATGCTGTACAGGCTTTCGATGTAGATGGAGCCGACGACGGTGTTCAGGAATGCGGAGGGAATGTACTGCACCAGCGGCACCATGGCGTTGCGGAATACGTGGTGCAGGGCGATATTGTTCTCGCTCACGCCCTTGGCGCGGGCCAGCTTGACGTAGTCCTTGTTGCTCTCGTCCACCATATAGCGGCGCAGCCACATGGCGTAAAATGCAAGGTTTGCAAGGCTCATGCTGCACACCGGCAGCACCCAATAGCGCCAGTTGGCGGCATCGAACAGCAGGCCCACGCCCATGGCGGTGGTGCCATACATCTGGATATACAAAAAGTACACTGCCGCAGGCACCGCCTGAATGAGCACGATGAATGCCGTGCCCAGCTTATCCGGCCAGCGGCCCTTATAACGGCCCATGACAAGGCCCAGCGGGATGCCCAGCACAAGGCTCAGCAGCATGGCCAGCACACCCATTTCGATGGAAATGGGCAGCTTCTGGGCAAGGATCCTGGTCACAGGAGCGTTGAGCTTGTAAATGTGGCTCACGCCCAGATCACCGTGCAGCGCATCCCGCCAGAAATGGCCGATCTGTACCGGCAACGGGTCCAGCAGGCCCATGGACTGCAGCCCGGCCTGGATCTGTGCCTCGGTCATTTTTTCGTAGTTTGCAAAGTAGCCTTCCACCGGCATGAGCCGCAGCAGGCAGAACACCAGCGTCACAATGACGAACAGGGTCAGAATGGAGCGCCCGATGCGTTTTGCGAGATATTGCACCATAGCCGTGCACCTCTCTTTTCTTTATAAATACAGATAAGTATAGAATAACGCAAAATCTTACATTTGGAAAGTGATTTGTGAGTTTTTGCGGGAAAAATGAGGAGCAAACAAAAACTCCCGCAGCCTTTGCTGCGCAAAGCCAGCTCCCTCGGGGAGGGAGCCCTTGGCATGACGGGAAAGTTTCCGGTTTCGCCAGAGGCCCCATCCCAGAGGGGGCTGTCTGCGCAGCAGACTGGGGGAGTTTCCGATTCAGTTTTTACCGCGCATCCCGGTTGGCGTTATACTCATCCATGGAAACGTAGTGGTCGAGGATGTGCACGCCCTTCAGTCGGTTGGTGGAAAGGCCTGTGGGCGCGTACTGGCCCTCCCACAGGTTCAGGCGGGTGGCAATGTAGGGCGGCACCGGCATCCCCAGCGGGATGACCAGTGCGTTCTCAATAAGGAAGGCTTCGGCATCCGCAAAGGCTTCGTACCGGGCATCCAGATCCTCGGTGATGGTCTTGGCGTTCTCCACCATGGACATGTACTGCATCACGAGGTCGGCGGTCTCGCCGGTCACGATGCCGTCCTCCACGCCGGTGCGCAGGAAGCTGTAGCAGGTGCCGCGGTCGCCGGCTTCCTGATAGAAGGGGTACACCTCGGTCTCGGGGTCGGAGTAATCGGCACCCCAGTAGTAGGACATCAGCTGGTAGGCACCCACCCGGCGCACCGCGTTCAGGAAGTTGTCGGACGGACCCTGCGTGATGATGATGCTGATGAAGTCGAAGCCGTCGTTCAGCACGGCTTCCACCTGCTGCTTGAACACCTGACACTGCTTGTCCCAGTCCACCACAGCGGGGTTGTACGGATACTGGATCTTGATGGGGAAGGTGACACCGGCGGCGGTCAGCTCTTCCACGGCGGCATCACGGTACTCTTTGGCCTTGGCTTCGTCAAAGAAGTCGGACAGGCCTGCCAGCCCGCCGCACTCAGTATAATCCACGCCTTTGCTGTTGGCACAGAAGGACGGCGGGGTGATGGTGTGCAGCTTGTAGTTATCGTAGCCTTCCGGCGCGGTGACGGCCAGCGTCACAGACGGATTGATGGCATACAGGAACGCCCTGCGGAAGTTGGTGGAGTTGATGGCTTTGGCCCAGTTGTCCGGCTCATATTCAGCGTCCACGCCGGTCACGGTCCAGTTTGAAAACTCGTGGCGGTAGGGCAGGAAGTTGAAGATGTAGAAGTAGCTCTTGCCGGTTTCCGGGCGCTCCATGGAAACCATGTCCTTGGTGGTGTCGTCGGCCAGCCAGCTGTCCAGAATGTCGGAGCTGATGGTAGCCTGATCGATCTCGCCGCGCTTGACCATCTCCGGGCCGCTGATCAGCTCTTCCTGATTGTAGATGTAGCGCACCGTGTCGATGTAAACGCTGTCGGCATCGTAGTTTTCGGGGTTCTTCTTCATCACCCAGCTTTCCAGCGGAGTGTACTCGGCCAGATAGAACGCGCCGCAGCTGCAGGCGGTCTCGGCACTGGTGCAGAACTGGTCGGCAAACTCCTCCAGCAGCGGGCCGTAGGCAGGCTCGTAGGGAGCATAGCTCAGCAGGCTGAGGAAGCCGGGAAAGTCGAAGTTCAACGTATAGGTCAGGGTGTGGTCGTCCACAGCCTTCACGCCCACGGTGGAAAAATCCACAGCCGGGTATTCGGTGGTGGTGCCGTCAGCGGCAGCGGCGGTCACGGTGCCGTTGGCATCAATGGCGTAGGTAGTGCCGTCCTCGGCCACGGTGCCGTTATTGGCGTTGTTGCGGTAAACGCAGTAGTTATAGTAGTCGTCCGCACCGGCCACATAGGGGGTGACAAGGCTTGCAGTGGAGGAAGCGTAGTCCGGGTTCAGCACATAGGCCAGCGCATCCACAAAGTCCTGCGCGGTCACAGGGCCAAGCACCTCGCCGTTGCAGTCCACCCAGTTCTCATCCCGCAGGTGGAACGTCCATGTCAGGCTGTCGGCATCCCACTCCCAAGCAGTGGCAAGGCCCTCCCGGATCTTGCCGCGGTTGTCGTATTCCACCAGTGTGTCGATGCACTGAGTGCCGTGGTAAAGGTCCGGGTCAGCTGAGCAGACCAGATAGTTCAGGGTGGCGGGCTGACGGGAATACAGCACGGTGTAGGTGGAGCTGCTGCCGGCAGCGCCGGTGCTGCCGCCATTGGAAGCGGAAGAGCCGCCGCAGCTGCTCAGCAGACCAGCCGCTGCTACAGAAAGGGCGGCTGCGCCGCTGCCTTGCAGGAACTGGCGGCGGGAGATGGAATGAGCCATAGTAAAATCCTTCTTTCGTAAGATCTTGGCAAAAGCTTGCTTCGTGCTTTGGGATAAGAAAGGGGTAACGGAAATAGCTCCGTTACCCCTTTGTAACAGTCGGTGGCCACGGTGCGTGGTCTTATGGTCAGTATAGCATTGAATCTGTGCGTCGTCAATCGTTTTTCGGTGTGTCGGGCACATCCTTTTCTGCGGTGTTTTCCGGTGCGGCAGCAGGGGTTTCGTTCAGCGCGGCGGGGACTGCTTTTTCCGGGGTCAGTGCTGTGATCACGGAACCGGCCGCAGCAGGCACGGCAGCGGCCGCAGCGGTTTCTGCGGGGGCGGCAGCCGTCTGTACAGCTGTCTCAGCGGCGTCGACACCGCCGGCTTCGGCTGCTGCCTTGGCGGCTTCCTCTGCAGCCTTTTTGGCTTCGCGCTCCTCACGCAGCTGCTTTGCCTTGGCAGCGGCTTCTTCCTGCCGCTTTTTGGTGCGGGCCTTGATGCGGCACACGGTGCACACACCATCCACACTGCCCGGCGCAATGGGCTTGCCGCATTCCTTGCACAGGGTCTTGGTGCATTTGTGTACACTTACCGGGCCAAGGGTGGTGAGCTGGCGCAGCTTCATGCCGTCGATGCCATGGTTGGAGCAGGAGGCCACGCACACCTCGCACTCGCTGCACTTCCACGGCGTGATGACGATGCGGGTCTGGCCGTCGGGCAGGTCCTCCAGCTTCAGCGCACCGGCGCGGCAGGCCTTTTCGCACTTGCCGCAGCCAAAGCATTTATCGGTAAAGTTGGGCAGGTAGTAGCCGTACTTCAGCGGCGTTTCCATGGATGCCTTCAGCTGCTTTGTGCGCTGGTGCAGCAAAAGGCGGAAATCCACACCGCCGTCGTCCTCGCTGTGCAGGCCGGGCAGCATCTGCAGCAGCTTTTTGGTGCCACTTTTGGAGCCGTGGCTCACCTGCTCAAACATTTCGCGGCGGCTCAGCTCCTTTACGTGGTAGAGCGCTTCGTCCGGCTCGTAGGCCAGCGTGAACCGTGCCTCGAACATGGGCTGGCCAAAGAAATCCACAAGCCTTGTCAGCTCCTTGCGCAGCTGGGCGGCGCACAGGTCGTTCTCACATTCACCGCAGGGGGTCAGGTCCAGCACGATCTTTTTGTTCAGGGCAAGGTAGGCCAGTGTCTCCCATGTGAGGGCAGAGATGCAGGTGCGCACCATGGAATTTTTGCGGGTGGACTTTTCGCAGCCGATCCAGATGGTGTCATTGTCGGTATCGGCGGCAGAGGTGTCCCGCTGAACCTGCTCCGGCGAAGGGATGATGCAGCCGCTGCGGCAGGCAGAGACACACAGGCCGCACTCGGTACAGGGGTCCCAGTCCTTCACAAGGTTCGGGCGGGTAAAGATCTGTTCGCCATAGGGGCAGATATCCTTGCACTCGGTGCAGGGCTTGCGATGGGGATGCAGGTTCCAGCACTGGCGGCGGTTGATCTCGGGATGGGTAGTTTTCATCAGCATATCCATCGCGGTGCGTGTAAAAAAGCCCATAGTTTACTCCTTTTCCACAACCGAAGTGATGTTTGCGTGGTCGATCAGGAAACGCTGCACCTTCTGAGTGGTCACGGCAGAGGCCACAGCGTCCCGGCTGAGTACATTGCGGATCTCGGCTTCCGGGGTATCGTGCAGTTTGGAAAGGCGGACGTACTCGGCATCCACCTCTGCGTTGGACACGGTGATCTGTTCGGCCTTGGCGATGGCCTGCACCGCAAGGATGCTGCGCATCTTGTGCTCGGCATCCCGGCGGAAAGCGGCGCGCACCTCGTCCGGTGTGGTCTGGCCTGCCTTGCAGTACAGCTCCATGGTCATTTTGCTGCGGCGCAGCCGTTCGCGCAGGGCGTTCATGTCATGGTCGGCATTCTGGTCCAGAATGGCGTTATCCAGCTCCGCCGTCAGGTTGGCACCGGCCATGCCCAGCAGGGCGGCTCCGGCAATTCGGTCGGCGTTGGCCTCATGGGAGCGGCGCTTTTTCTCGCGGATGCTCTCCTTCAGGGCATCCACCGTATCAAAGCCCAGTGTCTTGGCAAAGGCATCGTCCAGCGGTACAGGCTGCTTTTGCTCCACGGTGTGCAGGGTGATGGCGAATTGCGCCGTCTTGCCGGAAAGCTCTGGCACCCGGAACTCGGCGGGATAGGTAAAATCGAACCGGAAGCTCTCGCCTGCTTTGTGGCCGTACACGGCATCCTCGGCGGCGGGCATCAGCTGACCGGTGCCCAGCACCACGGTCACATTTTCCATTTTGCTTTCCGGGATGGGTGCACCGTCCATGAAGCCCTCAAAATCCAGCGTGACGCGCATCCCGCGCGCGGCGGACTTTTCCACCGGTGCAAAGGGGGCGTGGGTGCGAGTGAGGTTCGCCGCCTCCAGCTCCACGGCCTTTTCCGATACCGGGCGCACCCGGCGGGTGAATTCCAGCCCCTTGTATTGGCCCAGCGTGACCTTGGGCAGGGCGTTTGCATTCTGTTCCATGGGAAATACTCCTTTTATATCCAAAGCGTTTGCAATTTAAAGTCCATGTCCGGCAAGCCAGGCTTCCGCCACCTGCGAGAACATTTCGGGGTAGAGGGCATCCTCCTGCGCGAAGGCATCCAGATAATATTCCACCTCAGCCCGGTCGGCAGGCTCGGTGCGCTCCCACACGGTGAACACAGTGCCGTTGCCCATGTCAAAGCTGGCGGCCTGCGTAAAGTGCTCATCCCGTGCGGCGCAGAAGAGGGCATTCCACCGGCCGGAAAGCTCGCCACCGCTGACAAAGGTCTGGGGGAGCGGCTCTGCGGTGAGCACATACTTCGCCTCAAAGAACCGCACCGGGAACTCGTGGGTGCCCGGGATGGAGATGCCGGCGGCCAGCTTGCCCTGCAGCTGGATGTCCGGCAGGGCGGCGTACTGGAATATGTCCGAGTTGTACAGCATATCGTGAGGGATCATGTAGGCGAACTCGCCCTTTTCCGCATCGCAGTGGGCATCGATCCAGTCGTCCACGCGCTGGATCTGGGCGGCGTCGGTGCGGTTGTAGGTGAGCTTGTCCAGCCGGACGAATTCCGACACGGCCTTGAGGGGAAAATGATCCACCACAAAGCCCGGCAGAGCAACGGTGGTCAGCGGCGAGCAGCGCACGGACACCGCAAACACCATGGTAAAGCCCCAGTAGCAGAGCTTGACGGCGGTGTGCTTTTTCAGGCCGTCGGCCAGTGCGGCGGAACCAACGAGGAACAGCAGCAGCCACCCAGGCACGAACAGCAGCATCTGGTGGGAGCCGGTGTTCTGTACCCGGGTAAACAGCACAAGGCTCACCAGCAGCTCTGCCCCTGCAAGGCAGGGCAGGGCAGGCAGACGGCGTTTTGCGGCAAACCACAGCCCCATTCCGATGAGGATGAAGTTCAGCAAACCGATGCGCAGTGTCTGTGCGGCCAGCTCCAGCGTGATGCCGCCGAAGTTGTAGTAAGAGTAGCGCCCGGCGTAGTCAAAGCTTAAAATTTTGCGCACCATGGGCAGAAGCAGCAGCACCATGGCCCCGGCCGCACACAGGCCGAACACCACCAGCCGTACCATGCGGTGCACAGCGCGGCTGGGCTGGCCATCTTTTGCCAGCCGGATGCTGGAAACTGCCAGCATCACCACGTAGGCAAAGCAGTAGCCCACCACAAAATACAAGTACCAGCGCCGGGTGAGGATGATGCCCGCCGTGGCGGCGAAGATGAGCAGATAGCGGGGCAGGTCGATGCCGTCAAAGCGGTAGTCCAGTGTGAGCAGCATGAGCATGAAGGCAAAGATCAGCCCGAACCAGTCCGGCTGGCCCAGCACCGCCGACATGCGCACGAACGGGAAGGTAGCGCACCACGAAAAGCCAATGAGGAAATACCAGAACCGGTTCTTTACCCGTAGCATCCGGCCCACCTTGACCGTCAGGCCCGCCAGCAGCACCAGCAGGCTGGGCAGTACGCTGAATACCTGACAGAATGCGTAGTCGTCGCCGGTCTTGCCGCTCAGGCAGAACGGGAACTCGGTGAACGGGGTGATGAAATTCGTATAGTCCTCGGTGATGGAATCGAGGAGAAACCGGAAGCCTGCGCCTGTGCTCTGGGCAAAGGCGGCTTCGGCATGATACTGCTTTAGAATGTAGTTTACGTAATCCCAGTGGTAGAGGAAGGTGCGGCTGCCGAGGGTCCAGTAAAAGTAAAGCACGGCCGCTGCCCACAGGCCCACCAGAACCGCCTTGTGGAACAGGTCCAGCTCCACACCGGCCCGGCGCAGCACCAGCAGCGCCAGTGCAAACAGTGCTGCATTGCACCACAGGCTCACCAGCGGGAAAAACAGGCTGCTGCCCGGTGCGGCAAGGCCGAATACAATAAGCGCCAGTGCCCCGGCAGCAAGGCCCAGCCAGACCTTGCCAAGGACAGACAGACGGGAAACGATTCCACTCATCCCAAAAACCTCTCAGCTGCAGAATATCACAGCTACAGTATAGCAAGCAAAATCTGCACTGTCCAGCCGCTGTGCACGGAAAACAGCAAAATGTCCCGCCGCTTTGAACGCAGACGGGACATTTTGAAACGAATATTACTTGTTGGAATTGGCTGTGGCCTTTGTGCTGCGGGCAGCGCGGCGCTTTGCGTTCAGGGCTTTGTTGGCGCTGATGCGGGCCGCATCGGGGTTCGGGGCCTCCGGCGCAAGGCGCAGCAGGCAGCTGCCCATGGCAGGCAGGTCTACTGTAAGGGTATAGTCCCGACCAAACACACCGCCATCGGTGGTGTGAAGCTTTGTCTTGCGGCGGCCCTTCAGTGCACCGCCCCACTCGGGGGATTCGGTGTTCAGCACCTCCTCGGCACTGCAGGGAAAGCGCAGATACAGCGGGAACTTTTTGTGGGCGTGGTCCTGCGTGTTCATGATGCACAGCAGGTTTTCGCCCCGGCCCTTGCGCAGCCATGCGTACACGCCCTCGCTGCGGCTCTCGCAGGCCACCCACTCAAAGCAGTCGGGGTTGTACTCGCCATCGTAGAGTGCAGGCTCAGTGGAATACACCCGGCACAGGTGGGCAAAGTATTTCTGGAACGCATCGTGGAAGGGGTATTTCAGCAGGTCCCAGTCCAGCTCCCGTTTTTCGTCCCACTCCCGGAAGTGTCCCATTTCGTTGCCCATGAAGTTCAGCTTCTTGCCCGGGTGCATATACATATAAAAATAGAGGGTGCGCAGCTGGGCGCATTTTTCCGCATAGGTGCCCCACAGCTTATCAATGATGGTCTTTTTGCCATGCACCACCTCGTCGTGGCTCAAGGCCAGCAGATACAGCTCGTTGTAGAAGTAGTGCATGCTGAAAACGATCTTGCCGTAGGCATTCGGACGCTCGCCGAAGGGGGTGGCAAAATAGTCCAGTGTGTCGTGCATCCAGCCCATGTCCCACTTGTAGTCGAAGCCCACGCCGTCGTAGCGGGTGGGAGCTGTCACCTTGAGGAAGTTGGTGGAGTCCTCTGCCATGTAGATGCCGGTGGGCCAGAGCTCGTTCAGGCCGTGGTTCAGGCTGCGCAGAAAGTTCACGGCACCCTCGTTCACGCCGCGGTTTGGGTCGCCCTGCCAGTACAGCGCGCGGGAGATGGCATCCATACGGATGCCGTCGCAGTGGTACACGTCCATCCACAGGGCGGCAGCGCTGTTCAAAAAGCTGCACACCTCCCGGCGGTAGTAGTTGAAGTTGCAGGTGCCCCACTCGCTGTGGCCCACATCGCTGTCGTACTCGTAGAGGTAGGTGCCGTCAAACTTTGCCAGAGCGTCGGCGTTGGCGGCAAAGTGCACCGGCACAAAGTCCATGATGACGCCGATGCCCATGCGGTGGCAGGCGTTGACGAAGCCGGCAAACTGGGCGGGGGTGCCGTAGCGGCTGGTGACGGAAAAATAGCCGGTGGTCTGGTAGCCCCAGCTGCCATCGAAGGGATGTTCGGCCAGCGGCAGCAGCTCCACATGGGTAAAGTGATGGTCCAGCAGCCATGGGATCAGCTCCTTGGCCAGCTCCTCATAGTTGTACCAGCCGTCTGAGCCGTCCTCCTGCTTGCTGCCGGGCTTGTGCCGCCAGCTGCCAACATGCATCTCGTAGATGTTCAGCGGGCGGTTGCGGCATTTGTCGCGGCGCTCCATCCATGCGCTGTCGTCAAAGTGGAAGTCCAGCTTTGCAAGGCGGCTGGCCGTACCCGGCCGCAGCTCGGTGGAAAATGCGTAGGGGTCGCTGCGCATCACTACACTGCCGTCGGCACCATGCACCCGGTATTTATAAAGGTCGCCCTCTGCGAGGCCGGGGACGAATGCGCTCCACACGCCGGTATCGGCTTTTTCCATGGGCACGCCTGCCTCCCAGCCGTCGAAGCCGCCGCAGACTTCCACTGCCGTGGCACCGGGGGCCCACACCGCAAAGCGCCACCCTTCGGTGCCGTTGTCGGAGCAGGGATGCGCACCAAGGATGCGGTAGGCATCAAAGCAGTCTCCATTGAAGAATTCACGGGGAATGGCGGGGTAATTCATGCAAAGATCTCCTTACATTCTATGATAGGCAGCGCCCGGCGGCACTGCATGTGACACAGGTGTTTGGGCAATATATCCAATAAGAACAAGACGAAATGGGGCACAGTGGCTGATATTCTTGTAGATTCTTGACAAAAATCAGCAAAAATTAACATGTTTTACAGATTCTGTGCTATACTATTCCTGCCGCCGCAGTGGGCGGAGGCTGATTTTTTTTTGTATGGGAGCGGTATGAACAATGGCTTGGTATGACAACGCGGTATTTTATCACATCTATCCTCTGGGGCTGTGCGGCTGCGCACATGAGAACGATGGGCAGGCGGTGCCCGGCGCGTTTAATAAACTGAACGCATGGGCTGAGCACGCAGCGGACATCGGCTGCACGGCCATTTATATCGGCCCGCTGTTCGAGAGCGGTTCCCATGGCTACGACACCATCGATTACCGGCTGGTAGACCGCCGTCTTGGCACGAACACAGAGTTCAAGGACTTTGTGGCCCGGTGCCATGCCCGGGGCCAGAAGGTGATCGTGGACGGCGTGTTCAACCATGTGGGCCGCGATTTCTTTGCGTTTCAGGAACTGAAGGCAAACCGCGAGAACGCCCGCTATAAGGACTGGTTCTGCGATGTGAATTTCTGGGGCAACAACGAGTACAACGACGGCTTCTCCTACGGCAACTGGGGCGGCTTCAACCTGCTGGTCAAGCTGAACCAGCGCAACCCCGAGGTGCAGGACTACCACTTTGATACCGTCCGCTTCTGGGTGGAGGAGTTCGACATCGACGGCATCCGTCTGGACGCTGCCGACGTGCTGGACTTTGACTTCATGAAGGGACTGCGACGCCTTGCCAACGAAGTGAAGCCGGAGTTCTGGCTGATGGGCGAGGTCATCCACGGGGACTACAGCCGCTGGGCCAACCCCGAGATGCTCCACTCCGTCACCAACTACGAGCTGCACAAGGGCCTGTGGAGCGGACACAACGACCACAACTATTTTGAGATCGCCCACACCATGCGGCGGCTGCAGGGCCTCTGCCATGACACCCGGCTCTACAACTTCTCGGACAACCACGATGTGGAGCGTCTGCCCAACAAGCTGCGCAACCGCGACCACATCCGGCATATTGCTCTTCTAGTATATACGCTTTGGGGCATTCCGTCCATCTATTACGGCTCAGAATTTGGAATCGAGGGCAAAAAAGAGTGGGGCAGCGACTGGCCGCTCCGCCCCTGCCTCGAGCTGGCCGACTATGCCGACGCCGAAAAGACGAATCCTGTCACCAGCATCTACGCTGCACTGGGCAGGCTGAAGGCCGAGTGCCCTGCGCTGAGCTGGGGCGAGGTCAAGGAACTGACCCTGACCACCCAGAGCTACGCCTACGCCCGGGTGCTGGACGGCGAGGCCGTCGTGGCCGTCTACAACAACGGCGACAGCCCGGTGTCGATGGAGCTCCAGCTGCCGGTGGAGGCCGCGGGCGTGAAAGACCTGCTGGCCGGCTGCGTGGGCAGCCAGCCCATCCTGACGCAGGTGGAGTGGGGGAAGCTGAAGGTCCAGCTGCCCTCCAACTACGCCACCCTGCTGCAGCTGGTGTAAAAAGGAGGAACGCGGAAGATGAATGCTGCGCAGCGCAGAAAAGCGATTTTAGAGCGGCTGACGGAGGCCAGCGCCCCCCTGAGCGCCAGCGTGCTGGCCGGTGCGCTGGGAGTGTCCCGGCAGATCGTGGTGGGCGATGTGGCCCTGCTGCGGGCCGCAGGCACCCAGATCGACGCCACGCCCCGGGGCTATCAGCTCCACCCGGCGGCACGGGGCTGTACGGGCATCCTCGCCTGTGTCCACAGCACCGCCGACCAGATGCGGGAAGAGCTGTATACGGTGGTGGATCAGGGCGGCGTCGTGGTGGATGTGGCCGTGGAGAACCCGCTTTACGGCGAGCTGCGCGGCAATCTCAACCTCGCCAGCCGGTACGATGTGGACCACTTTATCCAGCAGGCGGCGGATACGCCTGAGTGCCTGCTGAGCCGGATGACCGGCGGTGTGCACCTGCACACTCTGAGCTGCCCCACGGAGGAGGCGTTCCACCGCATCGAAGCGGCGCTGGACGCCAAGGGGCTGCTCTATAAAAAAGAGGAATAAGGGACTGCTTTCATTGTAAAAAATCCACGGGGGCTTGTCCATCGACGAAAGACGAAAACCGTTGGATAATCAACTAAAACACGGAAGAGGTGGATTTTGTGGACATCCGTATCGCGCGCACCGACCGGGCCATCGAACAGGCATTCATGGAGCTGCGGGAGAAGAACCCTCTGGAGCGGATCAAAATAAAGGACCTGTGTGCGCTGGCCTGCATCAACAAATCGACGTTCTACGCCCACTATGAGGACATCTATGCACTGGCGAATGCGCTGGAAAACAAGCTCGTTGAGTCGATCCTCGCCAGCGTGCCTCATACCCATGACAATGAGGCACTGCATCAGACCGATGCACTGACAAGGGAGCTGTTTCAGGCCTTCGTGCAGAACCAGCGGGCCGTGAATATCCTGTTTTCGGGCAACCGGCAGGGCATCTTCGCCAACAGCATCGAAAAGGGCCTGCGCCAGCGGTTCGAGGAGGCAGACCCGACCTTTTCGGCCGACCTGAACCGGGGCATCCTGCTTTCGTTCTGCGTGCAGGGCTGCTTCTACGCCTTTACCAACAACAGCGGCCGGATGGACGAAAGCAAGCTGGTGGCCCTGCTGGGGGCCATCGCCAAGGCGGCACAAAAGATCGAATTGTAGCAGAGGGGCTGGATAAGCCCGGACAAAAAGACCAGAGCTGCTCGGCCGAAAAGGCTTTGCAGCTCTGGTCTTTTGCGTTATTTCTGCGTTCTGGGCGGGGCGGTCCGCTCGGTCAGCAGCTGCTGGAACTTCCGGGCTGCTGTGTTCAGCGGGCGGTGGTGGTCGTAGACGAGGCAGATGCTGCGCTGGGGGATGATCTCCTGCAGGTGCAGTTGGACGAGCTCGCCGCGTTCCAGCGCGGCTTTTGCCATCGGTTCCGGCACGAAAGCAAGGCCCAGCTCGCTTTTTACAAGGGTCAGCATCTGGTCGGTGGTGGCGGCCTCGGTGTCGGGCCGGAGGACGGCATCGTGGTCGAGAAAGAACTGGCGGTAGAAGCTGCGGGTCATGCTCTCGTCGCTGAGGGAGATGAGGGGGTAGTTGACCAGTTCTTTCAGGGTCAGGTTCTGACTTGCCAGTGCGGTGAAGGTCCGGCCGCCCACCAGAACCTCGTAAAAGGGCATCAAATCCACCATTTTCAGCCCCGACTCAAGCTCTGTGGGGGTCGAGATGACGGCAAAGTCCACCTCGCCGTTCTTCACGGCCTGCACGGCCTGCGGGGTGGAGTGGTTGGAGATGCGCAGCCGGATGCCGGGATATTCGGTGTGGAAGGCCCGCAGTTTTTCGGACAGATAGATGTTCAGCGCCGTTTCCGTTGCGCTGATGCTGATCGCGCCGTGCTCCAGCGTGGCGCTGGCACTCAGCTCCTCCTCGGCGTCCTGGATCTGCACCGCCGCCGACGCAATGCGGGAATAGAGCATCTCGCCCTCCGGTGTCAGGGTGACGCCCCGGTTGGAGCGGATGAAGAGCACACAGTTCAGCTGGCTTTCCAGCCGGTTCATCGAGTGGGTGATATTGGGCTGGTTGTTGCCCAGCACCCGCGCTGCCTTGGTAAAGTTCTGATACTTCGCCACATAATAGAAGATCTTATAATATTCCCAGTCCACATACATGATGCTTTTCCGCCTTTCATGTAAAAATTACATCGCTGCCATACACAGGATACTTTTTACACATTCTTTCTCTGCTCGTATAATAACAACTGCGACTGGAAATTGCAAGAGGAAAATCGAAGGATGAGGTTCTGCGGCGGCGCAACAGCCTTTGCCGCAGGCCATCGCAAAATGTGAAAAGAAGGAAATTGAAGTTTATGCTGACTGCTGTTACTGGAATCAACTGGGGCGATGAGGGCAAGGGCCGCGTCATCGACCTGCTGGCCGAAAACGCCGATGTGGTCGCCCGCTATCAGGGCGGCGACAACGCCGGCCATACCGTCGTGACCGAAAAGGGCAAGTTCATCCTGAACCTGCTGCCCTCCGGCATCCTGCACCCGGACGTCACCTGTGTGTTGGGGACGGGGATGGTCATTGACCTTGACCATCTTGCAGGTGAGATGCAGGCCATCGAGGCCCGCGGCGTGGAGATCAGCCCCAAGAACCTGAAGCTCTCCGACAAAGCCACTATCTCCATGCCGTGGCATAAGGTGCAGGACGGGCTGGAAGAAGACCGCCTTGCCCAAAAGGGCAGTGCCTTCGGCTCCACCCGGCGCGGCATTGCCTACGCTTACAGCGACAAATACCGCAAAAAGACACTGCGTTTGGGCGACCTGCTCCATCTGGACGAGGAGCGCACCCGGAACCGTCTGCACATGATCTTGGACTCCAAGAATATGGAGCTGGCGGGCTGCTACCATCAGGAAAAGATGTCCTACGATGCGCTGCTGAGCTGGTGCAGAGCACAGGCGGAGCAGTTTGCACCGTACATCTGCGATGTGGGGGCCTTTTTGCAGGAAGCCCACGACAGCGGCAAGCGCATCGTGCTGGAAGCCCAGCTGGGTGCCATGCGGGACATCGATTACGGCATCTTCCCGTTTACATCCAGCTCCAATACGCTGGCAGCTTACGCACCGTTGGGGGCTGGCATCCCCAACTGCCGCCTCGACCATGTGGTGGGCGTGCTGAAAGCGTATTCCACCTGCGTGGGTGCCGGTCCCTTTGCTGCAGAGAACGCCATGGGCGAGGACTGGAACGAGAAGCTGCGCAAGGCAGGCGGGGAATACGGTGCGGCCACAGGCCGTCCCCGCCGGGTCGGCCCCTTTGACTGCGTGGCCAGCCGGTACGGTCTGGCCTGTCAGGGGGCGGATAAGATCGCTCTCACCAAGTTGGATGTCCTCAGCAGCATGAAGGAGATCCCGGTCATCACCGGTTACAAGCTGGATGGTGTGGAAGTCCCCCGCTTCGATACCCTGTCTGACCTTGACCGGATGGAGCCGGTGGTCACGATGCTGCCCGGCTGGAACAGGGATATTTCCGGCTGCAAGAACTGGGATGACCTGCCCGGGGAAGCGAAGGGCTATGTGGAGTTCCTCGAACAGCAGTTGGGCCATGCGATCCAGTTCATCTCCACGGGCGCGGAGCGCGAGAGGTTCGTGCTGAAAGGAGAATGGCTGTGAGACATTTTATTGAGCCGAACAGCTTTTCTCTGGACGAGCAGCTGGCCCTTCTCGACCTTGCAGACCGGATGGAGGCAGACCCCGCGCCCTATGCACATCTCTGCGACGGGCGCATTCTGGCGACGCTGTTCTACGAGCCGTCCACACGCACCCGGCTTTCCTTCGAGTCGGCTATGCTGCGGCTGGGCGGCAAAACACTGGGCTTTGCCGGGGCGCAGATGTCCAGTGCCAGCAAGGGCGAGACGGTGGCAGATACTGCCCGCGTCGTGAGCAATTATGCCGATGTCATCGCCATGCGCCACCCGAAAGAGGGCGCACCGCTCCGGGCGTCCCTGTATGCACGGGTGCCGGTCATCAATGCAGGCGACGGCGGGCACGCCCATCCCTCCCAGACCATGATCGACCTGATGACCATCCGCCAGCGCAAAGGGCGGCTGGATCACCTGACGGTGGGCTTCTGCGGTGACCTTAAATTTGGCCGGACGGTCCACTCCCTGACCGCAGCCCTCAGCCAGTTCGAGGGAAATCGCTTCGTGTTCATCTCGCCGGAGGAGCTTCGCATTCCCCAGTACGTCAAGGACGAGACCCTGACGCCGCTCCATCAGACCTACAAGGAGACGGCAGACCTCGAAGCCGAGCTGCCGCATCTGGACGTGCTCTATATGACCCGCATCCAGCAGGAGCGCTTTTTCAACGAAGAGGACTATCTCCGGCTGAAAGGCTGCTACTCCTTGAACGCGAAGCTCTTGGAGCTGGCCCCATCGGATATGCCGGTGCTGCACCCGCTGCCCCGCATCGACGAGATCAAACTGGAGGTGGACAGCGACCCCCGTGCCGCCTATTTCGACCAAGTCCACAACGGCGTTTATATCCGGATGGCCATTATTCTGGCCCTGCTGGGCATCCCCGACCCCGTGACCGGAAATAAAGTGCTGGAATAAGCCCTGACCGAAAAAACAATACCGCCCACCTGCGCTGTTGTCGCGCAGGTGGGCGGTATTTTACGTTATTGGCCCGGAAAGCACCGTTCAGACAAGGCTTTCCATGGATCGCAGGAGGATGCAGGCAAACAACGGATCGCCTCTGTTTCATAAGGCGGATAGGGTGATCTTCGACGATCGACCGCCCACTCCAAAAAATCCCCCACGGACCGGCAGGTTCGTGCTATAATCATAGCAAAAGGGGCCTGCGCCGGAAGCGAGGCCCCACAAAAAATGGAGGACATGAGGATGAACGAAACGCTGCGAAGGGATGCCGATGCCATCATCGGGGCCAGCCTGAGCGCTGTCCTGCCGGACGAGGCCGTCCGCCGTGCACTGAAAGACTTTCAGCCCAGGGGCGGAAGGGTTCTGCTGGTGGCGGCGGGCAAGGCCGGATGGCAGATGGCCCGCGCCGCCGTGGAAGCACTGGGCCGGGTGGACGGGGGCGTGGTCGTGACCAAGTATGGCCACGTCAAAGGCCGGATCCCCGGGGTGGACTGTTATGAAGCAGGCCATCCCGTCCCGGACGAAAACGGCTTTGCGGCCACCGAAAAGGCGCTGGAGCTGGTGCAGGGGCTGACCGCAGAGGACACAGTACTGTTCCTGCTCTCGGGCGGCGGCAGTGCGTTGTTCGAAAAGCCGCTGCTCCCCAGCAGGGAATTGCAGGACATCACCCATCGGCTCCTTGCCAGCGGGGCCGACATCGTGGAGATGAACACCGTCCGCAAGCGGCTTTCCGGCGTCAAGGGCGGGCGGTTCGCACAGCGCTGCGCTCCGGCAAACGTATTCAGCATCGTCCTTAGTGATATTCTGGGCGACCCGCTGGATATGATCGCCAGCGGCCCGGCGGTGCCGGACTCCTCCACCTGCGCGCAGGCGCTTGCCATTGCGGAAAAGTATCGGCTGAACCTGTCGGAACAGGCGAAAGAGCTTCTGGCACAGGAAACGCCGAAAGCGCTCGACAACGTAACGACCCGGATCACCGGCAGCGTCCGGGAACTGTGTGCAGCTGCGGCCAGTGCCTGCCGGGCGCGGGGCTATGAGCCGGTCGTCCTCACCGACCGGCTCTGCTGCGAGGCCCGGGAGGCAGGCAGCTTCCTTGGCTCCATCGCCCGCACCCACGCGGGGCAGGGCCGGAAGCTGGCCTTTATCGCAGGCGGCGAGACTGTGGTGCACCTGACCGGGAAGGGTCTTGGCGGGCGGAATCAGGAAATCGCCCTTGCGGCGGCTCCGGCTCTTGCCGGGCTGGACGCGGCGGTCTTCTCGGTGGGCAGCGACGGCACCGACGGCCCCACCGATGCCGCTGGCGGCTATGTGGACGGCGATACCGCCGCCGCTCTGGCGGCAAAGGGCTGGAACGTGTTCGACACCCTGAAAAATAACGATGCCTACCACGCCTTACAGGCGGCAGAGGGGCTGATCATCACCGGGGCCACCGGAACAAACGTCAACGACGTGGCGGTGGCACTGATCACAGGATAAAGAGAAGCTGCTGCTGCGCAGGTCGTAATGTGCCTCCGGTGGGCCGGGATCAGTTCTCGGAAGAGATGTCCTCGCCGAAGTACTTTTCGCTCAGCTCCTTGAGGGTGCCGTCGGCACGCAGTGCTTCGATGGCGCTGTTGAGGGCGTCGAGGAAGGAGGTGTCGTCACTCTTGAGCACGGGGATGGCGACATGGGAGGCCTCCTCGGTCTGGGCCACCAGCTTGAAGTTGGCGTCCGGATGGACATTCAGGTAGTCGTAGAAGGAGACGTCGGCGTTCAGGGTGGCGTCGATGCGGCCGGCAGTCAGCAGCTGGATGGTCTCCTCCAGCGTGTCGATGCCCTGCACGGTAGCGCCGTAGCTCTCGGCCAGCTCCATATAGGTGGAGGCGGGGCTGTTGGCCGTGGTCTTGCCTGCGAGGTCCTCAAAGCTCTTGATGTCCTCGTTGTCCTTGCGGACGGCGAGGGCGGTGTGGATGTAGCCGTAGGGGGTGGTGAAGTCGTAGGTCTTGGCCCGCTCCTCCGTGACTTCGACGCCGTTGCAGACGAGGTCATAGCGGCCGGCGTCCAGACCGGCGAAGAGGCTGTCCCAGTCGCTCTCGACATACTCCGGCTCGACGCCCAGCTTTTCGGCGATGGCGCGGGAGACCTCAACGTCGTAGCCGACGAGGGCGTCGCTCTCATCGTGGAAGCTCCAGGGCTGCCATGCGCCCTCCAGCGCGACGACCAGCTTGCCGTTGGCCTGAATGGTCTCCAGCTTGTTGGCAGCGGCGGAGGAGGCGGACTTGCTGGAAGAGCAGCCAGCCAGAGAGAGCGCACCGGCGGCGGCCATGACGCTCATCAGGGAGATAAAGGTTCTGCGTTTCATAATAATTGATCCTTTCTGTAGTAAGACAAACTTGAGAAAAGCGGGATAAGAGGGGGAGAGGCTTCAGACCTCGGTATGCGAGATCTTTTGCAGGAACTCGCGGGTGCGGGCCTCTTTGGGGTGGGCGAAGAACTCCTGCGAGGGAGCTTCCTCCACCACGACACCGTTCTCCATGAAGACGGTGCGGGAGGAGACGTTGCGGGCAAAGCCCATCTCGTGGGTGACGACCAGCATGGTCATGCCCTCCTGTGCCAGCTGCCGCATGACGGCCAGCACCTCGCCGGTCAATTCCGGGTCGAGGGCGCTGGTGGGCTCGTCGAAATAGATGATCTCGGGGCCGGAGGCAAGAGCGCGGGCGATGGCCACGCGCTGCTGCTGACCGCCCGACAGCTGACGGGGGTAGTAGTCGGCACGGTCGGCGAGGCCGACCTTTTCCAGCATCTTCATGCCGATGGCGTTGGCCTCGGCTTTGGGCATCTTCCGGGCGACGATGAGGCCCTCGGTGACGTTCTGAAGGGCCGTCTTGTTGCGGAAGAGATCATAGTTCTGGAAAACGAAGGCCGTCTTCCGGCGCAGCCGTGCGATGGAGGCCCGGTCGGCGCGGGCAAGGTCGAAGGCCTCACCGTCGAAGGTGAGGGTGCCCGCGTCGGCGGTCTCGAGGAAGTTGAGGCAGCGCAGCAGGGTGGTCTTGCCGGAGCCGGAGGGGCCGAGGATGGCGACGACGTCGCCCTTTTCCACCGTCAGATCGACGCCGCGCAGCACGTCAAGACTGCTGACCGGCTTCGGGGCGCGGCCGAAGAGGCCGGGACGGACGCCGGGCTTTGCATAGGTATGGAAGGATTTGCGGACGCCGCGGATCTCTAACATTGCCATAACAGTCACACTCCTTTCTTACTGGAAGCCGTGGGCGTTGAGCTGGCGCTCCAGCAGCCCCTGCAGCTTGGTGATGACGGTACAGAACAGCAGATACACCACAGCTACCTCACAGTAGATGGGCAGGAAGATGTAGGTGCGGGCGGCGACCCGCTGGCCGGCCATGAACAGCTCCGCCACGGTGATGTTGGAGGCCAGAGAGGTATCCTTGACCATACCGATGAGGGAGTTGGAGAGGGCAGGCACGGCGGTGCGCAGGGCCTGCGGCAGAACGATGCGGCGCATGATCTGCCACCAGCTCATGCCTACGCAGCAGCCAGCCTCCAGCTGGCCCTGGGGCACGCTTTCCAGCGCACCGCGCATGGTCTCAGCGCAGTAAGCGCCCTCGTTGAAGGCGAAGGCGATGACCGCTGCCGGAAAGGCGTCCAGCATGATGCCCACGCTGGGCAGGCCGTAGAAGATGATGAAGAGCTGTACCAGAAGCGGTGTGCCCCGGATGACCCAGATGTAGAACCGGGCCAGCTGACTCAGCACCGGCACCCGGGCGTACTGCACCAGAGCCACGGCTACGGCCAGCACCATCGCCAGAGTGAACGAGACGAGGGTGAGGGGGATGGTCATGGTGAGGCCCGCCGACAGGATGCGGGGCAGGGCCTCCCAGAGCACGCTGACGGTGCGGTTCGATAACAAAGATTCCAGCATGGATGATGTCCTTCTTCAAAATGAAAAATAGAGCGATTTGACTGTTTATCGCGCTTTTTTAAAAATGCGATAAACAGATGGAACAGCAGGCAGGCTCATGATACACCTTAAACCATACTTTCAGTCAAGGGTCTGAGCGGAAAATCCTACAAATCCTACCAGAATACTATAGCATGATTCCCGGGGGAACGCAAATGGTTTCGAAAAATTGCATGGTATGGATGAAATGAATGAAAAAGATGCATGAACTTTGTGCACAACGGCAGAACAGTTGACGCGGCAGGGGCTTTCGGGTACAATAGAACCGAATAAGCCTGTGCGGTGGCACGGGCAGAACAGGCCGCACGCCCCGGCAGATGGGAGCGCGGCGGATACGGAGGACAAACGTGATGAAACGTATTGGTATTCTGGGTGCTGGAACCTGGGGCATGGCCCTTGCACGGATGCTGACGGTGAGCGGGAACGATGTGCTGGTCTGGTCGGCCATCGAGAAGGAGATCGATGACCTTTCGACGACCCGCGTCCACCCCAACCTGCCGCAGATGAAGATCCCGGAGGAGCTGCGGTTCACCAAGAGCATCGAGGAGGTCTGCAAGGACAAGGACATCCTGCTGTTCGCGGTGCCGTCGGTCTTTGTCCGCTCCACGGCAGCAAAGGCCCGGCCCTATGTGGCCGACGGCCAGATCATCGTGGATGTGGCAAAGGGCATCGAGCCGGACACGCTGTACACCATGACGGAGATCCTTGCCGATGAGCTGGGCCGGGAGGGCGGCCCGAAGAATGTCCGCCTCGTGGCCCTGTCCGGCCCCACCCACGCAGAGGAGGTGGCCATCGACCTGCCCACCACCATCGTGTCGGCCAGCAAGGACGCCGAGGCCGCAGCCTTCGTGCAGGAGGTCTTTACCAACAACGTCATGCGTGTCTACACCAATGATGACATCAAGGGCGTGGAACTGAGCGGCGCCATGAAGAACGTCATCGCGCTGGGCGTCGGCATCTCCACCGGCCTCGGCTACGGCGATAACGCCCGCGCCGCCCTCATCACCCGAGGCATCGCCGAGATCGCCCGTCTGGGCGTGGCGATGGGCTGCAACATCCACACCTTTGCGGGTCTGGCCGGCATCGGCGACCTCATCGTGACGGCCACCAGTATGCACAGCCGCAACAACCGCGCCGGTATCCTCATCGGCAAGGGCGAGACCCCGGAAAATGCCGTCAAGGAAGTCGGCATGGTGGTCGAGGGCATGAACGCCCTGCCCGCTGCGCTGGAACTGGCCGAGCGGTATCAGGTGGAAATGCCCATCGTCCAGACCGTCAACGCCATCGTCAACAAGGGCATGAGTGCGGCAGAGGCTGTCAAGTCCCTGATGGAGCGCGGCCTCAAGAACGAGCTGCCGCAGGGCTACGAAAAATAAACGAAAAGGGGCGGTATCATGCCTTCTACCTACGCACACCGCCGCTTTGGTGCGGATGTTCTGGCCCTGCTGCCGGACGGTCTGCGCGCGACGCTGGAACAGCACCGGGAGCTTTACGACATAGGTCTCCATGGGCCGGACCTGATGTTTTATTATAAGGCATTGCAGACCAACCCGGTGAACCGTCTGGGAAACGCCATGCACGAGGAAAAAGGCGAGGTGTTTTTCACCCGCGCCCGGGCTGTGGTGGAACACGCGGCGGATAAGGACGCCGCGCAGGCCTACGCACTGGGCTTCGTCTGCCACTTTGCGCTGGACAGCACCTGTCATCCCTATGTGGAGGCTTATGTCCGAGAGAGTGGCGTGAGCCACTGTGAGATCGAGACAGAGTTCGACAACGCCTTGCTGCGGGAGGACGGCTATGACCCCATGAAGTTCTTCACGGCCAGCCACATCAAGCCCAGCCGCCAGCGGGCGGAGGTCGTCGCGCCTTTTTATGAGGGCGTCACGGTGGACGAGACGCTGGCGGCGATGAAGGGGATGATAACGGTGCATCATCTTTTGCAGGCGGCGAACCCCGTCAAGCGCTGGGTGGTGCTGACCGGGATGCGCGTCGCGGGCAAGTATGAGTTCATGCACGGCCTTGTGGCGAATCCGCAGCCGAACCCCAAATGCGTCCAGAGCAGCCAGAAGCTCGAAGAGCTGTATAAAACGGCTGTGCCGCTGGCGGTAAGGCTCATCGAAGAGTATGCCGAGAACAAGCCGCTGGGGGCGGAGTATCAGCATACGTTTGGGGAGAACTGAGAGGAGCACCGGATGGAAAAGAGCGGTAAATTCCGCCTGACGAGCTTGGAGCGGAACTGGATCCTGTACGACGTGGGCAACTCGGCCTTTGTGCTGATGGTGGCGACCCTTATCCCCATTTTCTTCAACGCACTGGCAGAGAGCGGCGGACTGACCTCGGTGGAGTATCTGGCCTACTGGGGCTATGCCAGCTCGGTCGTGACCATCATCACGGCCATCCTCAGCCCGATCCTCGGCACGGTGGCGGACACCAGAGGCTTCAAGAAGCCCATCTTCATGCTCTGCGTCGGCGTGGGCATCGCGGGATGCTGCGCCATGGGCGCGGCGTCGGCGTGGCTGCCCTTCCTCGTCATCTTCGTCATTGCGAAGGTGGGATTTTCGGGCAGTCTGGTGTTCTACGACTCCATGCTCGGAGATGTGACCACGCCGGAGCGGATGGATGAGGTGTCCAGCCGGGGCTATGCGTGGGGCTATATCGGCAGCTGCGTGCCCTTCGTGGTCTGTCTCGGCCTTGTGCTGGGGGCGGGGAGCATCGGCATCAGCCAGATGACGGCGCTGAACCTGGCACTCCTGCTGACGGCGGCGTGGTGGCTGCTCACGACCCTGCCGCTGCTGAAAAGTTATAAACAGCTCTACTATGTGGAGGTGGAAAAGCACGCTGTCCGGCAGAGTTTTGCCCGCATCGGCCACACCCTGCGGCATCTGCCGGAGGATAAGCAGGCGAAGTTGCGTGAGCTGAACGAGAAGATATCCATGCTCCAACTTACTTTCGGACAGAATACCCTGAAAGAGACCAACGATTTCCAATTAGTGATCGATAATAAAGAGGACTTATCCGGTCTGCCGGAAGACGTGATCGTCAAGGCGGCGCAAACGGCCCAAGAGAATGGTCTGGATGGTAAGTGGGTGTTTACCCTCCATAATCCGAGCGTGATGCCTTTCCTTCAATACGCCGATAAGCGTGATTTGCGTGAGAAGATCTTCAAGGCGTATACGAATCGTGGCAACAATAATAATGAGAATGATAATAAGGAGGTCGTTAAGCAGCTGGTTGCCGCTCGTCTGGAGAAAGCCCGATTGATGGGATATGAGGATTATGCCGCTTTCGTATTGGAAGAGAATATGGCGAAGAACGAGAAGAACGTGTACGACTTGCTTGATAAAATCTGGCCATCTGCCTTGGCGAAAGCGAAAGAGGAATTGGCCGATATCAACGCCGAGATCAAGAAGGAAGGCGGTAATTACGAGGCCGAGGGCTGGGACTGGCGTTATTATTTCGAGAAAGCCAAGAAAGCGAAATATAACTTGGACGAGAACGAGATGCGTCCTTATTTTGAGTTGGGACATGTACGTGAGGGCATCTTCTATGTAGCCAATAAATTATACGGTATCACGTTTACCGAGATCAAGGACATCCCGAAACCGGACCCTGACGCTCTCGCTTTCGAGTGCAAGGATAAAGATGGTACGCATCTGGGCGTGCTGTATATGGATTTCTTTACCCGCCCGGGCAAAGGAGGTGGCGCATGGTGCGGCGGTTACCGTTCACAAACGTATAAGGATGGGAAACGGGTAGCCCCGGTGGTTACTACCGTATTTAATTTCAGCAAACCGGCGGAGGGACAACCGGCGCTTTTGACGGCCGACGAGACCGAGACCGTATTCCATGAGTTCGGTCATGCCTTGCACGGTTTATTCTGCGACGTTCATTATTATGGCGTGTCCGACGTGCCTCGTGACTTTGTGGAGCTACCTTCGCAAGTCGATGAGCATTGGGCCGTTGAGCCGGAGGTATTGAAAGTGTACGCTAAACATTACCAGACCGGCGAGGTAATACCGCAAGCCCTTGTAGACAAGATGATCAAGAGTGGCAAGTATGGACAAGGCTTCGCTACGACGGAGTATCTGGCCGCCTCTTATCTGGATATGGATTATCATGTATTGAAAGAGATCCCTGCCGATTTGGATATCGAGAAATTTGAGGCGAAGGTCTTGGGCGATCGTGGTCTGATCCGTCAGATTCCGTCTCGCTATCGCTCCACTTATTTCGGACATACGATGGAAGGTGGATATACAGCCGGTTATTATAGTTATATCTGGGCGGAAGTGTTGGATTGCGACGCTTTCCAAGCTTATAAGGAGACGGGTAATATCTTCAACCCGGAGGTTGCCTCTAAATTCCGTAAATACGTACTGACCCCGGGCGGCATCGACGACGCTATGGACATGTACGTGAATTTCCGTGGCAAACAACCTAGCATCGATCCGCTGTTGGAGAACAGAGGGCTAAAATGAGCAGAACAATTTATAACTCATAAATCAAAAAATCAGTAAAGATGAAACAATTAATTATGGCAGCAGGATTAGCCGTTATGCTTACTGCCTGCGGTACTTCCGAAAAGAAGACCGTGGAGGGTGAGAACCCGTTCTTTGCGGAATATACCACCCCGTTTTGAGTTTCACCTTTTGATCAAATCAAGTTCGAGCACTACAAACCGGCCCTATTGCAAGGCATGGAAGAGGGACGCAAGGAGATCGAGGCGATCGTGAATAACCCGGAGGAGCCGACGTTCGAGAATACGATTGTCGCTTTGGATGAGCAGGGTGCGTTGCTTCGGAAGGTCCAGATCGTTTTCGGTGGACAGAATAGCGTGAATACGAATGATGAGATGCAGGCGTTAAGCCGTGAGATGTCGCCGCTATTGTCAAAATATAGTGATGATATCAACTTGAATCCGAAATTATTCGCTCGTGTGAAGGCGGTATACGATAAGAAGGATGAGTTGGGTCTCGATAAGGAGCAAATGAAGTTATTGGAGGAGACTTATAAGGACTTCGTTCGGGGTGGCGCTAATCTTTCCGCTGAGGATCAGGCTAAATTGCGTGAGTTGAATAGCAAGATCTCCATGCTACAGCTTACTTTCGGACAGAATATGCTGAAAGAGACGAACGCTTTTAAATTGGTGATCGACAAGCAGGAGGATCTTTCCGGTCTGCCCGAGACCTTGATCGCTAACGCCGCTCAAGCGGCTAAGGATGCCGGGATGGAAGGCAAATGGGTATTTACCTTGCAGAACCCGAGCGTGATGCCGTTCTTGCAATATTCCGATAAACGTGAGTTGCGTGAGAAGATGTTCAACGCTTATATCAACCGTGGTAATAATAATAATGAGAACGATAACAAGGAAGTGGTTCGTGATTTGGTTGCCGCTCGTTTGGCGAAAGCGAAGTTGATGGGCTATGATGATTACGCTTCTTTCGTGTTGGAGGATCGTATGGCGAAAAGCTCGGATAAGGTTTATCAATTGTTAGATGAGGTTTGGAAGCCTGCTTTGGCGAAAGCGAAAGATGAGTTGGCCGATATAAACGCCGAGATCAAGAAAGAAGGCGGCAATTTCGAGGCCGAGGGCTGGGATTGGCGTTATTATTTCGAGAAGGCCAAGAAGGCTAAATTCAATTTGGATGAGAATGAGGTTCGTCCTTACTTGAAGTTGGATAATGTTCGTGAGGGTGCTTTCTATGTAGCTAATAAGTTATATGGTATCACGTTCACCCCGATCCGTAATATCCCGTTGCCTTATCCGGAAGCGCAGGCTTTTGAGTGCAAAGATAAGGATGGCTCTCATTTGGGCGTTATTTATTTCGATTTCTTCCCTCGTGCCAGCAAGCGTGGTGGCGCATGGTGTGGTTCTTATCGTCCGCAGGCTTATAAGGATGGCAAGCGTG
>OGKF01000261.1_pt1 | contig 32261 bp, 27 predicted proteins | sample 1572391 | NCBI WGS metagenome assembly OGKF01 (sample SAMEA2582095, study PRJEB24529) | metagenome | biome: Human gut stool | place: China | collected 2011
CTCGTTCCAATGGAGAAAAATGCCCGATATGTTCCGGTGCGAGAGTGATTGCAGGGATTAACGATTTAAATACATTGAAGCCGAAACTGGCTTCGGAGTGGTCAGAGAAAAATGAAATCAAGCCGACAGAGGTATCTATCGGCTCACACAAGAAAGTGATATGGAAATGTAAATTAGGACACGAATGGATAGCCACTGTAAAGAGCAGAACTATCAATAGAACAGGTTGCCCGTACTGCTCCCATAATAAAGTGCTTGCCGGATTTAACGACCTTGCAACGCTGTTCCCGGAAGTTGCAGATGAATGGTCGGATAAGAACGAAAAGAAGCCTACCGAAGTTATGGCGTTTGCAAACAGCAAGGCTTGGTGGAAGTGCAAGACCTGCGGTTATGAATGGAATACGCTTATCTCTACACGCTCAGGCGGCAGTAAATGTCCTTGTTGCAGTGGCTATACATTTATAAAAGGAAAGAATGACCTGAAAAGCACACACCCACAAATAGCCAAAGAGTGGTCGAGCAAGAATTATCTATTACAGTCTGATGAGGTCAATGCAAAGTCGAGGAAAAATGTGTGGTGGCATTGCAGAAAATGCGGTAACGAATGGAAATCAGTCATCAATGCTCGTGTAAAAGGAACTGTCTGCCCTGTTTGTGCAGAGCGAGAAGTGCTTGCCGGATATAATGACTTGGCTACAACGGATAAGCAGCTTATTACAGAATGGGATTATGAGTTAAATAAGTTGAAGCCGACAGAAGTTTCAAGAAATTCGGCAAAGAGAGCGTGGTGGAAATGCAGATACGGTCATTCTTGGAGTATGAAGATAAACGAGCGTACTGTTCTCAATAAAGGATGCAGAATATGTGAGCAGGAGTATATGTCGTTGTTCCCGGCTCTTGCAATCAGTTATTATTCCAATTTGAAAGGATTGAAAGTTGAACTTGGCTCTGATAGGTTATTCGGCATTCCACTTGATGTATATATCCCACTGGAGCAGGTTGCCATTCAAGTGAATACGGACTCGGAGAAGATAGACATACTAAAGGAACATCTCTGTAAACAACGTGGAATCAAACTCATTAAGTTGCCGATGAAGCCAAACGAAGCGGAATCCGAATATGCACAGCGAATCAAAGCGGCATTTCAGAGCGTACATATATTTATATCTTCCGATACAGAAGAAGATGTTAAGATAATCAGGAAAATATTTAAGAACTGGAGGAACTGCCGATGAGAGAAAAGAAATATCATATTTACCTAACCGATGATGAGCAAAGCCGAGTGATACAGTCGCTTATCAATCTGAAAAATAACCTCATAGTACAAGGAAGATACACCGACGCAGTAGATGAAGTTCTTCTGAAAGTGCTGTCCGCAAAGAAAAAGAAACTGAAAATCAAATAATTTCAAGCATTTATGCCGTCTGTTTTTTTAACCGAAACAGGCGGCTTTTTTTTGTTGTCAAAAATTTTTTGAAATTTTTCGGAAAAGCAGCGATTTTGGGTGTCCAAAATGAAGCCTTTTGTGCAATGAGTGAAGGGGTTAATTCCTGATGATGAAAACGGAAGCCTTTTCACTTGTTCTTTGACAACTGAATACACAGGTCGTTAAGACTTTAATTCTGATGATAGCCACTTTAGTAGGTACGCCGAAACTTCTGAAAATTTCAGAACAGCGAGAACTCCTGCTATGAGTATCGGATTGCAACCGATATGGCGATGACGGTCAGAAAGATAATGATACTTCTCTACGGAGCTGGCGGAGTACCCGGCAGAGGTTAGATTCCTATGATACAGATAAGCAGTCTGTTCCTTAATGACTTCCCGAAAGCGATATGCTTGGCAAGGGATATTGAGAATAAATATTGCCACGACCGTTTAGGAAATGAAACGGTCAAGTACATAGCCGTTTTTATTGGCTATGAATAAATCGAAAGGAGGACGCAAGAGGTGTCAAACTGCAAAACGATTGCCATATGCAATCAAAAAGGCGGAGTCGGAAAGACAACGACAACGGTTAATCTTGGTGTTGGTCTTGCAATGCAGGGTAAGAAAGTCTTGCTCATTGACGCAGACCCACAGGGAGATTTAACCACCTGTCTCGGTTGGAGAGATACGGATAACTTGGGTATCACGCTTGCAACGAAACTTACAGATGTAATTAGTGAAACGATGAATGACCCGACAGACGGTATTCTGCATCACGAGGAAGGCGTTGACCTTTTACCGGCGAACCTTGAACTTTCGGCGATGGAATATAACCTAATGAATGCTATGAGCAGAGAAACCACTTTGAGGAATTATTTAAGTCAGGTCAAAGACAGATACGATTTTGTCTTGATTGACTGTATGCCTTCTCTGAGTATGGTAACACTCAATGCTCTATCTGCGGTAGACAGCGTGATTATTCCGGTGCAGGCACAGTATTTGCCGGCTAAGGGTATGACCCAGCTTGTGCAGACCATTTCAAAAGTCAAGAAGTATATCAATCAGGATATTAAGATAGACGGTATGCTTCTCACTTTGGTGGATAACCGCACAAACCTCGCCAAAAGTACGGTGGAAGCGTTGCGGGAGAATTTCGGAAATCAGATTAAGCTGTATCGCACATCTATTCCGATTGCTGTAAAAGCCGCAGAAACTTCTTCCAAAGGCAAGAGCATTTTTGCTTATGAGCCAAACAGTACGGTGTCTAAGGCATACACCGAATTTACGAAGGAGGTGTTAGCAGATGGCAGGAAGAAAGAGCGACTTCACTCTCACGAGGCTCGATGACCTTTTTACAACGCAGGCACAGAGAGAGGAAGAAAGACTTTCTAAAATCCGAGATATTCCATTAGAGCTGATTGACGATTTTCCAGACCACCCGTTCAAGGTCAGGGACGATGAAGATATGCAACAGCTTGTCGAGAGTATCAAGGAGCGTGGAGTGATTACACCGGCAACGGTAAGGCAGAAAGAGGACGGAAGATATGAACTCGTATCCGGTCACAGACGAAAACGAGCAAGTGAACTTGCCGGTTTTGAAACGCTAAGATGTGAGGTTGTTGACCTTAATCGAGATGAAGCCACAATTTTAATGGTTGAAAGTAATTTCCAAAGGTCGCAGATACTTCCCTCTGAAAAAGCCTTTGCCTACAAAATGCGATTGGACGCAATGAAAAGACAAGCAGGCAGACCTACGAAAAATAATTTAGTCCCAGTGGGACAAAATTATTCAAGAGAAGAACTTGCGGCACAGAGTGGCGAAAGTCAAACACAAATTCAGCGTTATGTTCGCCTTACAAATCTTGTTCCCGAACTGCTTGAATTTGTTGATGAGGGGCGAATTAAAATGCGACCGGCGGTTGAATTGTCGTATCTTGACGAAGATTGTCAGCGTGATGTAGTTGACGAGATTGATATGAACGACGCAACTCCCTCTCACGACCAGACTATCCGTATGCGAAAGTTTTTCGATGAGGGTAAACTCACAACCGAAGCTATCCAAGCCATTATGTCGGAGGAAAAGCCAAACCAGAAAGAGAAGATTGTGCTAAGGGGCGACAGAGTAAGACAGCTTATACCGAAAAACATTCCCGTCAGTCAGACGGAGGATTTTGTCTGCAAAGCATTGGAGCATTACAACAAGTATCTCAGGCAACGGGCAGACCGTGACAGCAGATAGCCGATTTTGTTACTCCCCCTTCTCACACTCTACCCCCTAATACCTACTGTTTACTTGCTGAAAAGATATATTCTATCTCACTTGAATATACCTATCTCTCATAACTTATAGCTGTCTAATAAAGGGTTCGCACATTTGAAGTGTAAACAAAATGTCTGATACGATAAAAAGTTTGGATATTCGCACCTTTGCTGTTTTTCGCCCGATTGATTACGATTAAGGCGAAAGGAGTGATAGCTTATGAAAAAGAAATGGATGGTTTGTATGATTGCCTGCTTGATGATTTTGCTTGCCGGATGTAACGGTAACACAGCCAAAGAAACCGCACGAAATGACACGGATAAAAGGATTTCTTCTACGGCAGGTAGTAAGACGGAAACTGCAAAAAGCTATGAACCCGTTCAGGTAACGAAAAAGCCTGACAGTACCCAAGAGCAGAAACAGCCACAGCAACAACCGCAGTCAAAGCCGGAAACACCGACGGTTAAGGAAGAAGTGAAACCCACGCAGTCAAAACCGAAGGAAGAAGTAAAGCCGAGTTTTGATGTTAATTCCTCTGTCAATTACGCAAAGAGTTATGCTCAAAGTATCGGTTTGAAGTTGGACAGTACCGCTACAGATTGTTGGGATAATCCTATCACTGCCAATGCCAAACGCACAGGCATTAGGGATGACATTCAAAACAGGCTGAACAGATACAAAAATGTGGAAGGATTTACCGCAGTATGGGTATGGGCAGAAAAGGTATCCGATACGGAATATGAAATCTATATCGGCTACTGCTAAAAAACAAAATAAAATACAGTATCGGACGCACTGAGATAATCGGTGCGTTCTTTCATTTTAAGGAGGAAACTTAAATGGTAAAGACGAAAATCAAGAGAGCCGTATCGTTTGTTATGGCGACGGTTCTCAGTCTCAGTGCTTTTATGAGTATTGGGACAAGCACAGCGTTTGCCGCAAGTGGAGAAAAGACCAAAGTGTATATGGTTGATTTCCCTCGTGACGGCGACGCAAATTACGACGGAGTGTGGGGACACAGTAACCTTACTTTGAAGAACGGTTGGCATACCGGCAGTTCCACCCATACCAACTTAAAGGCAATCGGTTCGTATTCCGGTAATATTGCCTATTGTATCGAGCCGGGTGTTTCACTCAGCTCCGGTCAGAGTATGAATAAATACGATGAAAATTATTTTAACAATATCACAGCAAACGGAGTTATCTCCGGTGATGAAATCAGACTCTTTATCGGTCGTATCTTGCAGTACGGCTATCGAGGAACGATTTCAACAAGCTGGAGGTCGCAGAACGAAAGTGCGGCAAACAGTATTGCTCACGCTTATGCAACACAGCTTCTTATTTGGGAAACTGTCGTAGGCGAGCGTGACACAAACTTTAATCACAAAGCAGCCAGTGGTTGCAGTAATGTGAAAGATGTTATCAATGCCAAACATCCGCTTCGCAGTAAGATTATGAGTTACTACAACAGTATGGTCAGCAGTGTGCAGAAGCACACAGTTGTGCCGAGCTTCTGCACTAAATCAAGCGGTTCAGCAAAAGTCAATGAGCTTGAATGGAACGGAAGCAAATATGTTGCAACCCTTACAGACTCAAACGGTGTACTCTCCAATTATGCTTTCAAGGCGAGTATCAGTGGTGTAACATTTTCCACAAGCGGAAACAAACTTACGGTGTCAATGGATAAAGCACCGAGTAAGGAATTTACCATTACCGCAAGTAAGAAAAACGGTGTCCGCAGAGGTGTTGTCGTATGGTCTGAGGGTAAGCACGGTCAAAATTCAAGCGTGCAGGATGTAGTTACTTACGCACAGGAAGTCAGCGACCCTGTAAGCGGATATGTAAAGATGAAAGTCAGCTACGGTTCTTGCCAGATTGTGAAAACATCTGAGGACGGAAAGGTAGACGGTATCAATTTTACTATTTCCGGCAACGGAGTAAATCAGACAGTTACTACAGCAAACGGCGGTAAGTTCCAGATTGACAACCTTATGCCGGGCGTATATACGGTAACAGAGCAATCTATTGACAAATATGTACCGCAGGAAGTTCACAGAGTAACTGTTGTAGCCGGTCAGGTGGCAACCGTAAACTTCAACAATGTTCTCAAGAGAGGAAATCTTCAGGTCATTAAATCATCGGAAGATAATCTTGTGGAGGGTGTGAAATTCCACCTTTACGGTACTTCCCTTGCAGGCATTGCAGTTGATGAATATGCAGTTACCGACAAAAACGGCGTTGCAACATTCAAAGATGTGCTTATCAGCGGAAGTACACCATATACGCTCGAAGAAGTGGACACAGCAATCCGCTATGTCGTTCCCGAAAAACAGACTGCACCGATTCAGTGGAAAGAGGTTACAAATCGAGACTTTACCAATATTCTTAAAAAGTTCAGCGTTACAGTAACAAAGAGCGACCGAGAAGAAGGCACTGCTCAGGGCGACGCTAAACTCTCCGGTGCTGTTTATGGAATTTATAAAGGCGACACACTTGTGGATAAGTATGTAACCGACAGCGAGGGGCAGTTCACAACAAAGGAATATGTCTGCGACAGCGACTGGACAATCAGAGAAATCACACCGAGCGAGGGTTATCTCCTTGATAAGTCAATCCACAAGGTAGGTGCAGAGCCAAAACTCTTTACGATTGAACACAATCTTGTGGCAAATGACGTGACAGAGCAGGTTATGAAAGGCAATATCGCTATCATCAAACATACCGATGATGGGGAAACCAAGATTGAGACACCGGAAAACGGTGCTGAATTTGAAGTTTATCTGAAATCTTCCGGCTCATTTGAAAAAGCCGACAAAGATGAAAGAGATACCATAGTTTGCGATGAAAACGGATTTGCTCAGACAAAGGATATGCCATACGGCGTATATACCGTTCATCAGACTAAAGGCTGGGAAGGTCGTGAGTTTATGAAAGACTTTGATGTTTTCATTTCTCAGGACGGACAGACCTACCGTTATCTTATCAACAACGCAAACTTTGAGTCATATATTAAGGTCGTAAAGGTTGATGCAGAAACAGGCAAGACAATCCCGTATGCAGGTGCAGGTTTCCAAATCTATGACCCTGCCGGTAACAAAGTAAGTATGACATTTACTTATCCTACACCGACAACCATCGACACATTCTATACCGACGCAGACGGTCAGCTTGTTACACCTGAAAAACTGGACTATGGCAAGGGATATTCACTTGTTGAGGTTCAGGCTCCGTATGGATATGTACTCGACAGTACTCCTGTTTCCTTTGATGTAACAGAAGAAAATTCCACACAGGAAGGCGGTATCACATTGATTAAGGTGGACAAGCCGAATATGGCACAGAAAGGTACGATTTCCGTTGAGAAAACCGGCGAAGTGTTCTTTGGTGTCAATGTATCCGGCGAGGAAAATAAAGATGTGATTTATCAGCCGGTATATAAGGTCAAAGGACTTGCAGGGGCGGTTTATGAAATCACAGCCGATGAAGATGTTATTACACCGGACGGTACACTTCGTTATCACAAGGGCGATGTGGTAGATACCGTAACAACCGATGAGGATGGCACTGCTAAGAGCAAGGAACTCTATCTCGGTAAATACACCGTTGTTGAAACCAAAGCACCAACAGGTATGGTCTTCAACAAAGAAAAGCATTCGGTAGAACTCACTTATGCTGGACAGGATGTAGCGGTAACAGAAACCGCAACCAGCTTCGTAAACGAGCGACAGAAAGTGAAGATTTCTCTTGAGAAAATCTTAGAGCAGGATGAAACCTTTGGTATCGGAAAGAATGATGAAATCAAAAATATCAGCTTCGGTCTTTACGCAAAAGAAGATATTGTATCTTCAAGCGGAACAGCTATCCCGGCTGACGGTTTGATTGAGATTATCACGCTTGATGAAAACGGAGCAGCGACTGCAAATACAGACCTTCCATTTGGCAGCTACTATGTCAAGGAAATTGCCACAGATGAGCATTATATCCTCTCCGACACACAGTATCCGTTCACATTCGAGTATGCCGGTCAGGATACCGAAACGGTTGAAATCAAGGTAAATGACGGTAAGCCGATTGAGAATAAACTCATTTACGGTTCTGTATCCGGTAAGAAAATTGACGAGAACGGAGAAGCACTGGGCGGTGCTTTAATCGGCATTTTCAAAGCAGATGAAACCGAGTTTACAAAAGAACACTCTATTATGACTGCCACATCTGAAAAGGACGGCAGTTTTTCTTTTGCCAAAGTTCCTTATGGAAAATGGATTGTAAGAGAAATCGAAGCTCCTGAAGGCTTTGTGCTTGATGATACTTCTTACGAAGTAAACATCGGGGAGAATGAGCAGGTCATTGAAGTGGAAATTACCGACGAGTATATTCACGGTAATATTGAACTTACCAAAGTGGACGCTGATTATCCGGATAACAAACTGACAGGTGCAACTTTTGAAGTGTATAAGGATGTTAATGGCGACGGTAAACTGGACGATGGCGATGAACTTATCGGAAATCTTGAAGAAACCGCAACCGGTATCTATGAGATGAAAGAACTTCTCTACGGTAAATATCTTGTACGAGAAACCAAAGCACCGGAGGGATTTGTGCTTGATAAGGGCGTTTACTCCGTATTCATTGAAAAAGATGAAAACACCTACAAGGTAGAAAACAAAGCGGGAGTCGGCTTTATCAACGAAGCAATGAAAGGAAACCTGAAAATTAAAAAGACATCTTCCGACGGTAAGGTGGAAGGCTTCACTTTCAGAGTAACAGGTGTCAACGGTTATGACAGCACCTTTACAACCGATAAGAATGGCGAAATCTCCGTAGATGGACTTCGTATCGGCGAATACACAGTGTCTGAGGTCAGCGACAATGTATCTGCCGGATATATTTTACCTGCCGATAAGAAAGTGACCGTAAAGGTCGGCGAAACGGTAGAAATCGAGATGCATAACGAACTTCGTGACACACCGAAAACCGGCGATGACAGAAAGACCAGTCTTTGGGTAGCACTTGCAGGTGCTTCTGCACTCGGTATCGTTGCAACGGTTGTTGCTTCCAAGAGAAAGAAGAAAAAGGAGGGCAATGAATAATGGACGCAAAGACAATCGTAGCAGTTGTTTTGGTCGCCTTTATTATCGGCGGCTTTATCTTCTTACAGATTAAAAACAGAAAGAAATAAGAAACAAAATGGTGGGCGGAGCGTAAAAAACTCCGTCCATTTACTTTATGGAGGTGCTTTATGAATAAGCAGAGAACGGTTGATAGCAAGGTGCTTTCAATCCTCAGAGAATGCCCTGAAACAAGGTATGACGATATGCAGCTTATCCTCTGCTATTACAACCGATACAGTTATTTGAAAGTCGGCGACTTATCTCTTGAGGATATAGTCAACAACTACAAGGGTTACGGTTTACCGTGCTTTGAAACTATCCGCAGGTCAAGACAGAGGGTGCAGTCTTTGTTCCCGGAACTTTCCAGACAGTGTAGTGGCTGCGACAGCAGTATTCGTGTAGTCATAGAAATTGAATAAGGAGGATAGAAAGATGAGCAAACCGACATTTCAACAGAAAACAAAGTTAATGGCGAAATTGTTTGATTCCGGCTGTAATACGGAAAAGAAACTACAACAGCTTGATATGGAGAGTATTTTGAAGATTCCGGGTATCACGATACCGGATATGGCACTCATCATCGAACTTCAGAAAGAAACCAAAGCCAACAAGCTGTTCTCATATTTGGGAGGTGGAACGGATGAACAGTCAGGAACATAAGGAAAACAGTATCCGCTTTATTGACAGTGGATATAACGAGAAATTTCGTGTAAATGACGGAGATAAAATCCTGATTCACACAAGAAACGGAACAACACTGGAGCGTGAGTGTAAGTATATCGACGATTATCACACTCAAATCGGTTCGGATGTTTTTCATATCTGTGAATTTGCAGAGCTGTGTGAAAGAAACGGTCATACCGTTGAACCTGCCGGAAAGGAAAAGATTAAACCGGCAAAGAGCAAAGAAAAAGAACGATAAGGAGGTGCAAAAGCAGTGTCAAGAAAATATGAACTCATATCCGAACTCTATGACAGAACCTGCAAGACGGTTGTTTCCAATCCGCAGAACTGGCAGAATTTCTTGCAGTCTGCGTGCAGGAACTACAAGCTGCGATATGATGAGCAGTTGCTTATCTATGCACAGCGACCGGACGCAACAGCAGTTCTTGAGATTGAGCGTTGGAACAGGAGTTTTGGACGATGGGTAAATAAAGGAGCAAGAGGTATTGCGGTTTTTGCCGATGAAAACAGAGCAAGGCAAAGACTTACCCATTACTTTGATATTTCCGATACCCACGAGAGCAGATATTCCCGTCCTGTTCCACTTTGGGATATGAGGGACGAATACACAGACGATGTTATTGAAACGCTTGAAAGCACATTCGGAGAACTGGATAACAAAGTCACTTTGGGCGAAGCAGTTATGAGTGCCGCACAAAATGCCGCCGAAGATAATTTGCCGGATTATCTTAATGACCTCATATATGCTTCCGAGGACAGTTTTTTAGAAGGACTTGACGAAACGATGATTGCAAGTCTGTATAAAAAGGTTGTCACAAACAGCGTGGCATATATGATGATGACAAGGCTTGGAATTGATACCGGCGAATACTTTGAAGCCGATGATTTTCGAGATGTTACTAATTTTAATACACAGGATACAATGAACGCTTTGGGATTTGCCACAAGCGACATTGCAGAAATGGGACTTACGGAAATCTCAAAGACAGTGATGGCACTGAATCGTCAAAATCGCATAATTGAAGCAAACAGGCAATCGGAATACAATAAAGACATCAAAGACGAAAGGAGCAGCGATTATGAACGAGATAACATATACGATGGTCGGGGATTACAATCTTCCGAACCTGACTCTGCCCGAACAGCCGGAGGTGATTCAGGGCAAATGGTCGCAGATGAGGAGAACTTATCTGAAAGAACACCACAAGGTTCAGTATTACAATCTCCTGACGAAAGGGATACTGAGCAGTCACCTGTCGGAAGTTCAGCAGAGGGCGACCGAACTGGAAGAAACGCTTATCAGACAGATGGCACAACAAGAGGGACTGACGGAGCAGATGAAAGCGGACGATATGATGAAGTGGGTTCGCTTGATGAACAACATCAGGAACTCGGCACAGGAAATCGTGAAGGAACAGATAATATTCATTTAGAATATTATGACAGAAGTAACGAGGATAAGAGCCTACCGTTTTTCGGTAGAGATGATACTATAAGAGAAATACTCGGTACTACACCGCATTTGTCGGTTTCACTCGAAGATATTAAAGACTTCTATGAGAGAAATACCGATAGCGATACCAGAACCGAATATATCAAGAGTATCTTCAATAACGATTATACCGAACTCACATTGCAGGACGGCAGAACGGTAGGTTACAAGACATTTCAAAATGTTTTGCACCTTTGGGAAGGTCATTATGACAGTAGAACTGCACAGAGTTTTTATAACTGGAGCGTGATTGCACAGCATTTTGAAGCAATGCGACTTTTGGGAGAATTAAATGACAGAATGAAACCGCTACCGTCGGCAGACGGACAGATGAGTTTCATATTAGGCGGTCAGGCAGAGGAAGACAAAACCTCTGCCTTTACTTTTTCTCAGGAGATTATTGACGCAGTTCTGACTCGTGGAAGTGGCGTTTATGAAGGTAAAATGCGTATCTATGAGCAGTTTCAAAAGAGTTTATCTTCAAAAGAAAATGCAGACTTTCTCAAAAACGAATACGGTTGGGGAGGTTCTTACCCTGTCATTATCGGTACAGGTATTGATGAAAACCACGACGGGAAAGGCATAACTCTTTCAAGAGGATTTGGAAACGACGCACCGAAATTCACTCTTAAATGGACACAGGTGGAAAAGCGTATCGGAGAGCTTATCCGTGCAGACAGATACTTAAATCCAAAGGAAAAGGAGCAGTACCCGCAGTGGCTTGAGAAGCAGGAAGCACGACGGGCAGAAATCGAGGAGCAGAAAAGAAACCGTGAAATTCTTTCTACTGCACCACCTGAAGAAGTGGAGCAGACAAATGATGACATTATCGGTAAGGAAGTTGTGATTGACGACCGCCGATTTGTTATTGAAAGCGTCGGTAAAATAAGCGGCGATGTTTCTATGCGAGATGTCACTTTTGAGGACAGCGTAGGTTTCCCGATTAACCGTATAGAGAAGATTGATTATGTCCGCAGTCTGCTTGCAGAGCAAACACAGGAACAGCAATTACCTGATACCCGATATGAATATCATCTTGGAGACACGGTATATATCGGTGCTTCGGAGTATGAAATCTTATCTTTTGATGATGAGAGAGTAATGCTTTACGATACAGAAATGCCACTGTTCAACAAGGAGTTTTCAAGGGGAGAATTTGACCGCAAAGTGCAGGAAAATCCGCTGAATGACCACTTGAGGGTAACGGTATTACCTGCCACAGAAAAAGCCGATACAGACGAAAATATCACGCATAGTGATACCGATACTGAACAGAAAATAGATTATGAGGATGAGTTTTTCATTAACAGAGAACAGGAAAGCGTTATTTGGATGTACTTTAATCCGGACAGTAGTGCCGGAGGTCAGTATGTTACAAATACGCTTTCTTTTGATGAAATCAGAAATGCTGCACAGAACTATAAATCGGCAGATGAGTTCTTTGATTACCTTGGCAGTGTCGCAAATCAAACCCTTGCCGATATAGGTACAGAATGGTTTGAAGAAGCAGATAAAACTTTCAGGCAGACACCGGATTTTACAGAATGTACGACAGAAACAATGGAAGCACTCATTGAAAATACCGAAAGAAGCGATATGGTAGCAACCAATATTGGTAAAGTACCTATTGAGGACTACCGAGAAATCATTGCAAATCAGAATGGCTTTGACAGCTACGATGAGATGTATAACGAGGGCATTCGTATCGGCAACGGGTATGATAAAGAGCCTGAACCGATAAAACCGCAGTGGGAGAATAAAACGAGCAAGGTCAAGAGTTTTGATTTGCACCCGGATATTCCGATGGCAGAGAGAAATACTTTTGATTTGCGTTCCAATCCGGTAGAGCCGGCAGGCAAGAAAGAACGCTTTCGCAGGAATATGGAAGCCATAAAGGTTCTGAAGGAATGTGAGTTTGAAAACAGATTTGCCACACCCGAAGAACAGCTTATTTTGTCGAAATATGTCGGCTGGGGAGGTTTGCCAGAAGCCTTTGATGAGAACAATTCGGCGTGGGCAGATGAATTTGTTGAGTTATATACTGCACTCTCTCCCGAAGAATACACAGCCGCAAGAGAAAGCACACTGACTGCCTTTTATACTCCTCCAGAAGTTACAGACGCTATATACAAGGCAATGGAGCAGATGGGATTTAAGGAGGGCAATCTGTTAGAGCCGTCCTGCGGCATCGGTAATTTTATCGGTATGTTGCCGGAGTCAATGAAAAATACAAAGATTTACGGTGTGGAACTTGATACTGTTTCGGCAGGTATAGCACAGCAGCTTTATCAAAAATCGTTCATTGCAGCACAGGGATTTGAAGAAGTCAATGTGCCGGACAGCTTCTTTGACGGAGTTGTGGGTAATGTTCCGTTTGGCGATTTCAAAGTACTTGATAAGAGGTACGATAAGTACAATTTTCTTATTCACGACTACTTCTTTGCCAAGTCTTTGGATAAATTAAGACCCGGTGGTGTGATGGCACTTGTGACAAGCAAAGGCACGATGGATAAAACAAATTCGTCGGTCAGAAAATATATCGCCCAAAGAGCCGACCTTTTGGGAGCAATCAGATTGCCGAATGACACCTTTAAGGGCAATGCCGGTACGGAAGTTGTATCGGATATTTTGTTTTTGCAAAAGCGTGACAGGCTCATAGATATTGAACTCGATTGGGTACAGCTTGGCACGAATGAAAACGGTATCACGATGAACTCGTACTTTGTAGAGCATCCTGAAATGATACTGGGCGAGATGAAAACAGCAAGCGGTCGCTTCGGAGAAGAAGTAACCTGCGTACCTTTTGAAAACGCAGATTTATCCGAATTGTTATCGGAAGCGGTAGCAAATATCCACGGAGAAATTAACGATTATGAAGTGGAAGATGAACTCGAGGAAGAAGACAATTCTATTCCGGCAGACCCTACGGTAAGGAATTTTTCTTACACAGTGGTGGACGACAAAATCTATTTCCGTGAGAATTCTCGTATGACTCCGGTGGAGGTGTCGGCAACCGCCGAGAACAGAATCAAGGGTATGATTGCGGTTCGTGACAGCGTTCGCAACCTGATTGAACTGCAAACGGAGGACTATCCGGATGAAGAAATCAAAGCCGAGCAGTCAAAACTCAACAGTCTTTATGACAGTTATACTAAGAAATACGGACTGATTAACAGTCGAGCGAATATCTCTGCTTTCAGCGACGACAGTTCCTTTGCGTTGCTTTCTGCACTTGAAGTAATCAACGAAAACGGAGAACTGGAACGCAAGGCGGATATGTTCTTCAAGCGTACAATTAAGCCGCATAAGCCGGTAGAAAAGATAGATACCGCCAGTGAAGCACTTGCTGTTTCTATGGGAGAAAAAGCCGGAATTGATATGGAGTATATGTCAAAACTCACAGGTAAAAATGAAGAAACACTCTATCAGGATTTGAAAGGTGTTATCTTCTTAAATCCGCTTCACGGATATGGAAATGTAACTGAGGCAAAGTATTTGATGGCAGATGAGTACCTCTCAGGCAATGTTAGGGAGAAACTTATCACAGCAAAAAAATCTGCCGAGGTGTATCCTGAAGATTACAAAATCAATGTGGAGGCATTGGAAAAGGTTCAGCCGATAGACCTGACTGCAAGTGAGATTTCCGTAAGACTCGGTGCTACTTGGCTGCCGCAGGAAGTAATCCAACAGTTTATGTTTGAGTTCCTTGATACACCGAGATATGCACAGTGGAATATAAAAGTTCACTTCTCTCCCTATACGGGCGAGTGGAATATCGAGGGTAAATCTTATGACCGTTCCAATGTCAAAGCATATAGCACATACGGCACAGGTCGTATCAATGCCTACAAGATAATTGAGGAAACGCTGAACCTGAAAGATGTCCGTATCTTTGATTATATCGAAGATGATGAGGGTAGGAAAAAGGCAGTTCTCAACAAAAAGGAAACAGCAATCGCACAGGCAAAACAGGAACTTATCAAACAAGGTTTTCAGGATTGGATATGGTCAGACCCTGACCGTAGAGAGAAACTCACGAAGATGTATAACGAAAAATTTAACAGTATCAGACCTCGTGAGTATGACGGAAGCCACATCACATTTAGTGGAATGAACCCGGAAATCACATTAAGGGAACACCAGAGAAATGCGGTGGCTCACATTCTCTACGGTGGAAATACCTTGCTTGCACACGCAGTTGGTGCAGGCAAGACCTTCGAGATGGTAGCGGCATCGCAGGAGTCGAAAAGACTCGGACTATGTAATAAATCGCTGTTTGTTGTACCAAATCATCTGACGGAACAGTGGGCGGCAGAATACTTGCAGCTTTATCCGTCAGCAAATATACTGGTTGCAACGAAGAAAGATTTTGAAACAAAGAACCGTAAAAAGTTCTGCGGAAGAATTGCAACCGGAGATTATGACGCAGTTATTATCGGACATTCTCAATTTGAAAAAATCCAGATGTCGATTGAACGGCAGAGGGCAATTCTTGAACAGCAGTTGAATGAATTGACGGAAGGAATTGCAGAACTAAAGCGTAATCGAGGGGAAAACTTCTCTGTCAAACAGCTTGAAAAATCAAGAAAATCCGTCAAGCAAAAGCTCCAAAAACTCAACGACCAAAGCAGAAAGGATGATGTTGTAACCTTTGAAGAATTAGGTGTGGACAGGCTTTTTATTGACGAAAGCCATTACTACAAGAACCTTTATCTTTACACAAAAATGCGTAATGTGGGTGGTATTGCTCAGACAGAAGCACAGAAATCTTCCGACCTCTTTATGAAATGCCGATACCTTGATGAGATTACCGGCGGACGAGGAACTGTATTTGCGACAGGTACGCCTATTTCAAACAGTATGGTGGAACTTTATACCATACAGCGATATTTGCAGTACAACACCCTTGTAAAAAACGGATTACAGCACTTCGACGCTTGGGCTTCCACATTCGGAGAAACGGTTACGGCAATAGAACTTACACCGGAGGGAACGGGTTACAGAGCGAAAACACGCTTTGCTAAATTCTATAACTTACCCGAACTTATGGCGATGTTCAAAGAGGTTGCAGACATTAAAACAGCCGATATGCTTAATCTTCCTGTACCGGAAGCAGAGTATCATAATGTGTCGGTTGAACCGTCCGAAATGCAGAAAGAAATGGTTGCCTCCCTTGCAGAGCGAGCCGAGAAAGTTCGTGGAGGAGGTGTAGATTCAAGCGTAGATAATATGCTCAAGATAACAAACGACGGAAGAAAACTTGCACTTGACCAGCGTATGCTAAATGCTATGCTGCCTGATTTTGAAAACAGTAAAATCAATGCCTGCGTTGATAATGTGTACCGCATATGGGAAGAAAACAAAGATAAAAAGTCAGCACAATTAGTGTTCTGCGACTTATCGACACCAAAGAATGACGGAACATTTTCTGTCTACAATGACATCAGAAAGAAGCTCATAGAGCGAGGTGTTCCCGAAAGCGAAGTCCGATTTATCCACGAAGCAGAAACCGATGTGAAAAAGAAAGAACTGTTTCAGAAAGTTCGTAAAGGAGAGGTTAGAGTGCTGATGGGTTCGACTCAAAAGATGGGTGCCGGCACGAATGTTCAGGACAGGCTTATTGCACTTCACGATGTTGATTGTCCTTGGCGACCGGCAGACTTGGAGCAACGCAGTGGTAGAATTATCCGTCAGGGCAACTCAAATCCAAAGGTGGAAATCTATCGTTATGTTACAAAGCAGACCTTTGACGCATATCTTTATCAGCTTGTTGAGGGTAAGCAGAAATTCGCTTCACAGATTATGACGAGCAAATCTCCGGTCAGAAGTGCGGAAGATATTGATGAAACCGCACTGTCTTATGCCGAGATTAAAATGCTTGCCACCGGCAATCCATATATCAAGGAAAAGATGGATTTGGACATTCAGGTACAGAAATTGAAACTGCTAAAATCCAATTTCTTATCTGAAAAGTACAGCCTTGAGGACAAGATAATTAAATATTACCCGCAGCGTATCACTTCTCTTGAGAATCGCATTAACGGTTTGATAGCAGATGTAGAAACTGCAAAACAACACCCGAAACCAACAGATGACCGCTTTGTCGGAATGGAGGTTAAGGGTGTTTTTTATTCTGAAAAGGCGGACGCAGGTAAAGCAATCATTGAAGCCTGCAAGGAGATGACAAGTCCTGCACCAGTCCCTCTCGGCAAGTACAGAGGATTTGAAACAGAACTGTCTTTCGATACGACGGAGCGTTCCTATTGCGTAACGGTCAAAGGAGAAACCAGCAAACAGGTATCGCTTGGCGATGATGTTTTCGGTAATATCACTCGTATTGATAATACGGTTGAGCGTTTTGCAGACGACCTTGAAAAAGCAAAGGACAGTCTTGCTGATACGAAAAATCAGTTTGAAACCGCACAGAAAGAAGTGCAAAAACCGTTTGTGCAGGAAGAAGAATTGAAGTCAAAACTTGCCCGTTTGGACGAGCTGAATATCCTACTCAATATGGATAAAAAGGAAAATGAAATTGTGGGCGGCGAGCCTGATGAGGGCGAATCCACCGAGAAGCGAAAGGAGAAGTCGTATGAAAGATAAGAAAGAAATGTGAGGTGGTCAGTATGCCATATATAGCACCGGAAGTCATAACCGAAGCAAAGAGAATGGATTTGTTGACCTATCTTCGCACCTATGAACCGGGCGAACTTGTCCGTTATAGTGGTAACACTTACTGTACCAGAAAACACGACAGTTTGAAGATTTCAAACGGGAAATGGATGTGGTGGTCGAGAGGTATCGGTGGCAAATCTGCCCTTGACTATCTTATCAAAGTCAAAGGACTTGATTTTGTAGAAGCGGTTGAAACCATTATGGGACAGTGTGCTGTTTCTGCTCCGGTCTATGAAAAAGAAAGCCGGAGTTATGAAAATCAGCAGCTTCTTTTACCGCAGAAAAGTCCAAGTAACGATGTGGTTACGCAGTATCTTTTCAGTCGAGGGATTGATTATGAAATCATAAACTACTGTCTTGATAAGGAACTTATCATTGAGTCACTGCCCTATCACAATGTTGTTTTTATCGGTTATGACGAGAAAAAAGAAGCAAAGTATGCCGCATTTCGGGCAACAAACAGCAGTCGTATTATGGGCGACTGCACCGGAAGTAAGAAGCAATATTCTTTCAGGCTGACAAATGAAGAAAGCATAGAGGTACACCTGTTTGAATGTGCTATTGACCTGTTATCCTATGCCACATTAGCAAAGATGGAGGGCAGGGATTGGCACAAATTAAACCTTGTTTCTCTCTCCGGCGTGTATTCGCCTAACAGAGAAACGGAAAAGTCCAAAGTGCCGGTTACACTGAAAAATCTGCTTGAAAAGAATAAGAACATTAACCGTATCGTGCTTCATTTTGACAATGATATTGCCGGAAGAAAGGCGGCAAATGCATTGAAAATTAAATTAAAAGACAGATACGAAGTCGTTGACGATCCGCCCAAGTGCGGGAAAGATGTCAACGACTTTTTGTGTATCAAATTAGGAATTTCAAAGAAAAACGAAAGGAGTTTTGAGAGATGAGCGAAAAAATAAATGTACTTCTCATTGAGCCGGGTAAGTATCCGAAACAGATTGAGATTGAGGATACGCTGGAAGCAATGCAGGAAACCGTAGGCGGATATATTGAGGAATATATGCCTTTTGATGATGAAGTTGCAATCGTTTGTAACGAAGAAGGAAAGATGAACGGTGCGGAATTAAACCGTGCAATCTACTCCAATGATAAGGAAATCCTCGACATTATTGCAGGCAAATTCTTTATCGCATACGCACCGATTGAGTCGGAGAGTTTTCTTAGTATGCCAAAGGATTTGATGAAAAAGTATGAGGATAAGTTCCGGTATCCGGAGCGTTTTTATCAGACGGACAAGGGCATTGAAGCGAAAGCATATAAGCCAATTTCAAAAGATATGGAGCGATAAAAAGACAGACGATGGGGCAACCCGGAGAGTCTGCATATTCTCAGCGAGCAGTGTATTTGGATAGCACACTACCAAATACCTCGTTAGGGGTTGCCCCTAATACCCCAAGAGAAAGGAGAACGTTATGCGTGAGATAGCATTGGTTGCCGTCGGTGTAATTGCCGGCGGCTTTATCGGAGTCACTTTTATGTGTCTGTTCCAGATAAATAAGGACAGACACTATATCATCACAAGAAAGGATGGCACAGAAAATGAGGAAAAGAAACATTCAGAAGATTGTTAGGTTCAGTCGAGATGAAGCACAGGATTTACAGAAGAAAGCAAAAAAGGCTTGCCTGAGTGAAGCCGGACTTATCCGTTTGCTTCTTCGAGGTTACGAGCCGAGAGAAAAGCCGGACGAAAGATTTTACGATGTGATGCGTGAACTTTCCTCTATCGGAAACAACATCAATCAGCTTGCAGTCAAAGCAAATACACTTGGCTTTGTTGACGCACCGCAGCTTAAAAAGGAAGCGGAGCGTTGGCATAAGTTTCAGGCAGATATTGAGCGTACTTATTTAAGACCCGATAAGAGCGAAATGAAATGGCAGTAAGCAAGTTGTGGGCGGTCAATTCAAGGCTCGGTCAGGTCATTGATTATGCCGCCAATACTGAAAAGACGGCGGCAGATATTTATACCGATGAACAGTATCAGGCACTTGCAGATGTTCTCTCCTATGCAAAGGACGAAGAAAAAACTGAACGGGAATATTTCGTGGAAGGTATCAACTGTAATCCGACTACTGCCCGTGACCAATTTGTTTCAGTCAAGCAGGCGTATGGGAAAGAGGATGGCATACAAGCCTATCACGGATATTTGAGTTTTAAGGAACAAAATATCACACCGGAGCTTGCACAGAAAATCGGAATGGAGTTTGCAAACGAAGTGTGGGGGGAAAGGTTTCAAGTTGTTGTTGCAACGCACCTGAACACCAAACACCTGCATTGCCACTATGTAATTAACTCTGTTTCATTCAAAGATGGCAAGCGATGTCAAGATACCTCGTGGTTTAAGTTCAGAAAAGTTGCCGACCGAATTTGTGAGAAGTATGGATTGTATTACAATCCGAACCCGAATCGCAGTAAGCAATCCTCTTACTACTATAAGCAGGAACAGGCGGGAATGCCGACCAGATATTCTATGGTGCGAGAAGCCATAGATGAAGCGATTGCCCACAGCACAAATATCAGAAGTCTTGACTACGCACTTACACAGATGGGATATGAGCATTGTCTAAGCGAGAGCCGAAAGTATTGGACGATTGTACCGAAAGGGTACACGAAACCCATACGACTTAAAAATCTCGGAGAAGATTATACCGAGAAAGCAATCAGGCGTAGGCTTATGGAAAATCAGAGAGTACGCATAGTTCCGTTTGCAAAGCAGACGGTGGTTATCAGGCAGTACCGATTGCCTACAAGAGAAAATAAAATCAAAAAAGTGGGCGGGCTGTATGGCTTGTATCTGTATTATTGTTACAGGCTCGGTTATCTGCCAAAATACAAAAAACAGAATACAGCAAGGCTTCACTATCTTCTCAAAGAAGATTTATTGAAGTTAGATAAAATCACAGCGGAGACAAGGCTGCTCGGACGAGAAAATATTTCTACGGATGAGCAGCTTTTCTCATATAAAGAGTCGCTGAAAGGTCAGATTAAAACTTTGACTGACGACAGAACGCACCTGCGAAAAAAAGCAAGAACAAAGATGAGTGACGATGAGCTGTCTAAGGTCAAAGAACAGATTTCGACGGTAAGTGACAAAATTCGGGAACTGAACAAAGAGGTTCGTCTCTGTGACGACATTGCCGAGAGGTCAAAGGTTATGGAGCAGAACCTTGAAACAATCAGAGCCGAAGAAGAAAAACAACAGCGAAAGGAGCAAAAGCGAAATGACAAATTCAGGTGACGCAGCCGAACAGGTCGTCAGGTTATCCCTTGAAGGCTTTGAAGTTGCTGCAAGACTTACCGGTTCAGCCGCAAAGAATATCGCAATTCTTCTTGCTTCCGTATTAAAACAGGAAGCAACGCAGGCGAACAAGACCAGAGGTAAAGCCCGTCTTACCAATATGATTAAATCGGGCAAGGAGTTGAAGGTATTTTCCATTCCGAATAAGGATTTAAAGAAGTTTACCGAACAGGCAAAACGCTATGGTGTTCTCTATTGTGTTCTCCGAGATAAGAACACAAGGGGAGATAATGTCCCGATTGATATTATCGCACGTGCGGAGGACGCTTCTAAAATTCAGAGAATCGTTGAGAGATTTGAACTCGGTAAGGTGGATAAGGCGGCAATCGTAACAGAATCGCAGAAAGCGGTTGAAAAACGAGAAGCCGTGGAAAAAGATAAGCCGACAAAATCCAAGAATGAAATCATCACGGAGGAAGCTGTACGAAAACCACTTCAGAAAGAGGAAAACGCACAGTCAAACCCCACAACCGCCAAAACGGACAAAAACCCTCCGTCAAGGCAAAACTCAGAGCCGGAAGATATGCAAACTGATAAGGGTATTGCTGTTGACAGACAGAAGAAGCCATCGGTCAAAGAAAAACTTGACCGCTATAAGGCTCAGGCAAAACAGCAAAAAGAAGCAGAACGCAAAGAGCCGGAAACAGATAAGGCAAAGCATCTTTCTGCACCGAAGCAGACGGTACACCAGCAGCCGAAAACAAAATCCAAGAAACCGAAAGAGAGGTAATTACAATGACAGAAAATTTTACTCCTGCAAAAGTAGGCACTCAGCGACCGAGACTTTCCAAAGAGGAATATGCCGAAAAGAAACGAGCCGAGAAAGACGGTGTGTATCAGCTTGCGGATGAAGCGGCGAAAGAGATTGTATCTTCGCCGGAGAAATTCAAAGCGTTCCTTGATACACAGAGCCGACTTGACAGATATTCGGCAGTCAACGCACTTTTGATTTACAAGCAGTATCCGCAGGCGGTACAGCTTAAAGATTTTGATGACTGGAGCAAAGACAACATTAAAATCACAAAGGGTGCTAAGAGCATTTCTATTCTTGAACCGGTGGAATATGCAAAGCGTGACGGTACAACAGGCATTTCCTACAATGTGAAGAAAGTGTTTGATGTGGCACAGACCAATGGGAAACGACCGCCTGCACCGACAGCTAATCGTGACCCGAAAGCACTGATTACCACAATGCTTGATTCCTCGCCTGTGAATGTGGAAGCGACAAACGAACTCCCCTATCCGAATATGGCAGCGTTCTATAACAATGAGGAGCAAACCTTGTATGTAAAGCGTGATGTGGGAGACAGCGTAGCGGTTGCTCAGTGTGTGGCACAGGAACTGGGACACGCACAGCTTTCCATCAACAGCGACAGTTACAGTCGTTCCGATATGGGATTTCAGGCGGTATGTATAGGATATATGCTTTGCAAAAAGTACGGTATTGATACACAGAATTTTGCCATTAACCGTATTCCGGATAAGCTCGCAAACAAAGAGCCGAAGGACATTCGTTTTGAACTTTCCAAGACGAGAAATGCGATGACAGATATTCATTCTCGTGTATCAGACGAACTGTACAAGAAAAAGCAGGCACGCACAAAAGATTATGAAAGATAAGAGGTACAGATATGGCGAAAGAAGAACTTTACCATATAGCATTGGATGATTATGAACACGGTATCGTTATCCGTTCTCTTAATGATGAGAAAACAGATTTAATGAACGAGGGGAAATCAACCGATGCTGTGGACGACCTGATTATCAAGGTCGGGACTGCCCCAAAGAAAAAATTCAAGGTTATCGAAAAGGAACGCTCAGCCGATGCGAGATAACGAAAGACAGTCTGCGATTATTCTTTCTGTCATCGGTATTGTTCCGGTTGTGTGGCTGGCACTTCTCATAGCTCCGTCAGTTAAAGGCGGATTGCCAGAGATATTGCCGAGCCTGATGAATGTATTTAACAATCCGTTTCATATAGAAGTTTGTGAGGACAGCGTGAAAACTGTCCTCATTTTGCTTTTGTGCTATGGAATGGGTATCGGGATATATTTCTCCACACAGCGAAACTACCGCAGGCGGGAGGAACACGGTTCTGCAAAATGGGGCAACGCAAGAGCCGTGGATAAGAAATACAGACAGTCTCCGTATTCCGATAATAAGTTGATGACACAGAATGTCCGTATCGGACTGAATGCGAAAAAGCACAGACGAAATCTGAATACACTGGTATGTGGTGGTTCGGGTGCAGGTAAAACAAGATTTTACTGTAAGCCCAACCTTATGCAGTGCAATACCTCTTTTGTAATCCTTGACCCGAAAGGCGAAATCTTGAGGGATACGGGAAAGCTTCTTGAGAAAAAAGGATATGAGGTCAGAGTTCTTGACCTTATCTCTATGGAAAAGAGCCACTGTTACAATCCGTTTGTGTATCTTCAGAACGACAACGATGTGCAGAAACTTGTAACTAACTTATTCAAAAGCACCACACCAAAGGGCAGTCAGTCCCAAGACCCGTTTTGGGACACCTCGGCTTCTATGCTTCTTTTGGCGTTGGTGTTTTATTTACGCTATGAAGCACCGGAGGAAGAACAGAACTTTGCAATGGTTATGGAAATGCTCAGAGCCGGTTCGATTGAGGATGAGGAAGATACAAGACCATCTCCTCTCGATGAATTATTTGCAGAGCTTGAGATGAACAATCCCGACCATATTGCTCTCAAGTATTACCGTTCCTATCATTCCGGTTCGGCAAAGACACTGAAATCCATTCAGATAACGCTTGCCGCAAGACTTGAGAAATTCAATCTTGAAAGCCTTGCTTCTTTAACTTCGGCAGACGAGTTAGACCTGCCCTCTATGGGAGAAAAGAAGGTCGCCTTGTTTGCCCTGATACCCGATAACGACTCCAGTTTCAATTTTCTGGTGTCGATTTTATATACCCAACTGTTTCAGCAGTTATTCTATGCTGCCGACCATATCCACAGAGGTTCGCTTCCCGTTCCCGTTCATTTTCTGATGGACGAATTTGCCAATGTTTCATTGCCGGATGACTTTGACAAGATACTTTCGGTAATGCGTTCCAGAGGTGTGTCGGTCAGTATCATCTTACAGAACTTGGCACAGCTTAAAGCCTTGTTTGAAAAGCAATGGGAAAGTATCGTGGGCAACTGCGATGAATTTCTGTATCTTGGCGGCAACGAGCAAAGCACACATAAATATGTGTCGGAGCTGCTTGGTAAGGAAACCATCGACACGAACACTTACGGTAAGAGTTCCGGGCGAAGCGGTAACTACTCCACCAATTATCAGATAAGCGGTCGTGAGCTTCTCACTCCGGATGAAGTTCGTATGCTGGATAACCAATATGCGATTTTATTTATCCGTGGGGAGCGACCGATTATGGATTTTAAGTACGACATCTTGAAGCACCCGAATGTGGCACTGACCACAGACGGAAAAGAGAAACCGTACAAGCACGGAGAAGTGACGATACCGCACTCATCTATTTCTGTTCTTGCTATTGACCCGGATGAGGTTGAGGAAAGCAATTACGGAGAAACCACTTATGAACTTCTGTCCGATGAGGATTTTGAAGTAGATAACAATTTTTAATCACAGGAGGAAATTACAATGAGATTTTTTAAGAAAAACACAGAAAACAAAGCAACTTCTAAACTGCCGATGACCGGAAAGGTCAAGAAAGGCTATCGTGCTTATTGTGTGGCAGTATTGGCGATGACCGTTGTACTTGGTACAGGTGTAACCGCATTTGCGGCGAACGACCCTATCACAGTTGTAAACAATCTGTCCGATTTCATTTTCGGACTTATCCGTGCAATCGGACTTATCCTGCTCGGCTTCGGTATCGTGCAGGTCGGACTTTCTTTGAAGTCCCACGACCCGTCCCAGAGAGCAAACGGTTTTCTTACTCTTGCCGGAGGTATCATCATTACTTTCGCAAAAGAAATCCTTACTCTTATCACAGGCTAAGAGACAACAGTTATCACAGGGCATACTCGGCAAAACGGGTATGCCCCATTTTTACAAGGAGGTGCGAATGAATGAGCGATAACTGGGTAGTTCAAAACCTCGAAAACGCTCTTGAAACTTGGAACGATAAATTAAGTGAGATATGGCGGCTTTTAACCACAACACCGCAGGATTTCAAAGGCGGAAGCATATGGAATGTGATGGTAACAATCAACGGAGCGGTTCAGGCAATCGGGCTTGCACTATTAGTGTTGTTCTTTGTGGTGGGAGTTGTCCGTACCTGCGGAAGCTTTACCGATGTGAAAAAGCCGGAACACGCACTGAAATTGTTTGTTCGCTTTGCCATTGCCAAAGGAGTCATAACCTACGGTATGGAGCTTATGCTTGCTTTATTCAATATCGTTCAAGGTATCATTTCAACCATTATGACATCATCGGGATTTGGAACACCGAATCAAACGACGCTCCCATCCGAAATGGTAACAACCATTGAGGACTGCGGATTCTTTGAAAGCATTCCGCTATGGGCAGTAACTTTGATAGGCGGTCTTTTTATTACGGTGTTGTCATTCATTCTGATAATGACGGTTTACGGCAGATTTTTCAAACTGTATATGTACACGGCATTAGCACCGATACCGCTATCTACCTTTGCCGGAGAACCGACGCAGAATGTGGGCAAGAGTTTTATTAAAAGCTACTGTGCGGTACTGCTTGAAGGTGCAGTTATCGTGCTTGCCTGCATAATCTTCTCACTGTTTGCGTCAAGTCCGCCGGTAGTAAACCCGGACGCTGCGGCAGTCACACAGGTATGGTCATATATTGGAGAACTTGTATTTAATATGCTTGTTCTTGTCGGTGCAGTGAAAATGAGTGACCGTATTATCAGGGAAATGATGGGCTTATAACGGAGGTTTTAAAACGAATGGTCAGACAAAGTTCTTTGTCTGAAAAACACAAAAACAAATAAAAATAATTGACAAGTGAAAAAATCGTGATATACTGTAATGATTTAGCTTTGCTAAATGGTCGGATTGAGGAAGTAAAGATAGGATGGTCAAGTATATGTACGAATATGTCAGCAAAGCTGAATACAAGCCTTATAAAGAGGAAATTGAAAGTATCATAAAAAAGGTTCAAAAAATAATGAAAACCGAATATGATACGACTTTTCAATTCAAATTGATTGGAAGTACAAATCGACACCTCGTCACTAAGATAAAAGATGGTAACAGAGGTTATGATTTTGACTACAATCTAATTTTGCAAAAGAGCGATTTATGGGACAATCCAAAAAAACTGAAAGAGCAGTTTATGAGAGCTTTTTCCAAGTCGCTCAAAGATACAAAGTACGGAGAACCTGAAGATTCTACTTCTTCTATTACCATAAAGGTTGTTGACAAAAAACATTCCAAGATTATCAGAAGTTGTGATTTTGCGATAATTTATTATTTAGATGATGACGACTTGGACAATGGGTATAGATATATCAAGAATTGGAAGAAAAACAATCGTTATTCATTTGAAGATAGAGTCTTATCACAAAATGCAGACTGCAAACTTCAGGAAATACTTGAATATGAGCAGGGATGGAATTGTGTTCGTGATGAGTATATCAAGTTAAAAAATCGCAATAGGGATACGAACAAAAAGTCCTTTATTCTGTATTTGGAAAGTATTCATAATGTTTATAATCACATACAGCAAAGTTTAGAAGATGAAGAAGATAATTTACCAAGAGGACTTACTTATCTAAATCCTTGGTAATGCACAAAACGATGTGGCACTGTCAGTTATGGCGGTGCTTTTTTATTTGTCATAGAAAGGAAATTTTGATGGAAGTAAAAATAAACAGAGAAATACGAAATTACACTGAATCAATGTTTTTCGGACTGTCGCTAAGACAGTTCATTTTTTCTGTCCTTGCGTGTGGTGTGGCAGTAGGATTGTACTTTTTGCTCAAACCGCATCTTGGAACTGAAACAGTATCGTGGGTGTGTATTTTGGGAGCAGCACCGTTTGCGGCTCTCGGATTTGTGAAATACAACGGAATGACAGCAGAGAAATTTATATGGGCGTGGATTAAGTCCGAGTTTCTTATGCCAAAGAAGTTAGTATTTCACTCCACAAATACCTATTTAGAACTGATGAAACCGAGCATTGAGAAAAAGACAAAGGAGGCTTACAAGAATAATGATTAAGACATTAAACAACATCTTTAAGCAGGATAAGGAAAAATTTGTTGTGCCGAAGGGTGTGCAGGACTGTATTCCGGTTACTGCCATCTATGATGACGGTATTTTCAGAGTGGGCAAAGGCAAGTATTCTAAATCCTTTAAGTTCACGGATATTAACTATGCGGTTGCCAGCCGAGAAGATAAAGAAGCGATGTTCCTTGAGTATTCGGAACTACTTAACTCTCTTGACAGTGGAGCAACCACAAAACTCACTATCAACAACAGACGACTGAACCGTTTGGACTTTGAGAAAACAATCCTTATCCCTAAAACCGGAGACGAACTGGACGAATATCGGGAGGAATACAACAAAATGCTTCTTGATAAGGCAACGGGAGCAAATTCAACGGTGCAGGATAAGTATGTTACCATCTCCATTAACAAAAAGAATGTGGATGACGCAAGAACCTATTTTGCCCGTGTAGGTGCAGATTTGATTTCACACTTTTCACGACTTGGCAGTAAGTGTGTGGAACTTGAAACGGATGAGCGACTTCGCATTATTCACGACTTCTTCCGTGTGGGGGAAGAAACTTCATATCATTTTGATATTAAGGAAACCCGAAAGAAAGGACACGATTTTAAGGACTATATCTGCCCGGACTCTTTAGAATTTGAAAGTGATTATTTCAAAATCGGCAACCGTTATGGCAGGGTTATCTTTCTTCGTGAATATGCGTCCTATATCAAGGACAGTATGGTGGCGGAACTTACGGATATGAACCGAAATCTGATGATGTCCATTGATATTGTACCTGTTCCTACCGATGAAGCGGTCAGAGAAGCCGAAAATAGATTGCTCGGTGTAGAAACCAATATTACGAACTGGCAGAGAAAGCAGAATCAGAACAACAACTTTTCGGCAACTGTTCCTTATGATATGGAACAGCAGAAAAAGGAAATGAAAGAGTTCCTTGATGACCTCACCACCCGTGACCAGAGAATGATGTTCGCAGTGCTCACAATGGTGCATACCGCAGATACCAAAGAGCAGCTCGATAACGATACGGAAGCGTTGCTCACAACAGCGAGAAAACATCTTTGTCAGTTTGCGGTTCTTAAATTTCAGCAGATGGACGGACTCAATACCGTTATGCCATATGGTACAAGGAAAATAGACACATTCAGAACTCTTACGACCGAGAGCCTTGCAGTGTTTATTCCGTTCAGGGTTCAGGATATTTACCACGAGAACGGCATTTATTACGGTCAGAATGTTATCAGTAAAAATATGATAATTGCCGACCGAAAACAGCTTCTTAACGGTAACTCCTTTATTCTCGGTGTATCCGGTGGCGGTAAGTCCTTTGCAGCTAAGGGAGAGATTGAAAATATTATCCTTTCTTCCGATGCCGATGTAATTATCATCGACCCGGAGAGAGAGTATTCCCATCTTGTAAATGCACTTGGTGGCGAGATTATCAATATCTCCGCAACATCGAAAAACCATATAAATGCAATGGATATGAACAAGGACTATGGCGACGGAGCAAATCCTGTTATCCTGAAATCCGAGTTTATTATGTCCCTTTGCGAACAGCTTATCGGCGGTACAAATCTCGGAGCAAAGCAGAAGTCCATTATTGACCGTTGCACTGCAAGCGTTTACCGCACCTATCAGCAGAATGATTACACCGGTCAGGTTCCGACCTTGCAGGATTTCAGAGATGAACTTCTCAAACAGGATGAGCCGGAAGCAAAGGAAATCGCTCTTGCTATTGAGTTGTTTACCCACGGTTCGCTGAATACTTTTGCAAAGCAGACAAATGTAGATACTCACAATCGACTTATCTGTTATGACATTCTCGACCTTGGTAAGCAGCTTATGCCTATCGGTATGCTTGTCGTCCTTGACAGTATTTTGAACCGAATCACACAGAACCGAGCAAAGGGTAAGCATACCTTTATCTTCATTGATGAGATTTACCTCTTGTTCCAGCACGAGTATTCTGCAAACTTCCTCTTTACACTCTGGAAGCGTGTAAGAAAGTACGGTGCATACGCAACAGGTATCACTCAGAATGTGGACGACCTTTTGCAGAGCCATACTGCAAGAACAATGCTTGCGAACAGCGAGTTTATCATTATGCTCAATCAGGCTTCTACCGACAGACTGGAACTTGCAAAACTTCTGAATATCTCAGACCTTCAGCTTTCGTATATCACAAATGTTGACGCAGGACACGGACTTATCAAGGTGGGCAGTTCTCTTGTACCGTTTGCAAATAAGTTCCCGAAGAATACGAAGTTGTACCGCTTGATGACGACGAAGCCCGGTGAAGGCGTGTAAGGAGGTGTTTTCTATGGCAAAAATTCAATTCAGAAACAAAGCACACAGAGATTTTGTCTTTGAAAATCTCGAAAAATGCAGGCACAATGACTGCTATCATCAGGCATTTTTCTATGTGATGGGCATTTCAGAAGAAACCAGAATGAATATAGGAAAAATGTTTGATTTTAAGAACGATTGCATTGTGCCGGAGGGGATGTATGGTGGCTGGCAGACCAGTGGAACAGTCAAGGTCTGCCACCTTGCCTTTAATCTTTGGAACGGTTTTACAGAGGAGGGAAAAGAAAATCTTTTCACACCGGATGAACTGTTCTGTTGCGGATATGCTCCCTACTTTATGGAGGGTATCAAACTCAGGTATCCCGAATATTGTAGAGATTTGACTCCACCTAAAAGAAAAGATATGGAAAGGTAAAGGTACAAAACGATGAATAAGAAAATGAGAATTACGGTTATATCGCTGTTAAGCGTTGTACTTGCTGTGAGCGTTGGATTTTTGGTCAAAGACTATTGTGATTCTAAAAAGCAGGCTGAAATCTACGACAATCTGATTGAAACCGTTGAAGATGCAGATGAAACGCAAGATACAATGTCCTATTCCGAGGATAAAGCCTTTCTGCCTGACTATCAGGAGCTGTATATGCAGAACAACGATATAGTGGGGTGGATAAAGGTTGAGGATACCAAAATCAATTATCCGGTTATGCAGTCAAAGGATAATCCGAATTTCTATTTAAGACACGGATTTGATAAAAGCTACACGGTATATGGCTGCCCATATGTACAGGAAAACTGTGATGTGGACGCTCCGTCAGACAACCTTGTTATCTACGGTCATCATATGAACGACAATTCAATGTTTGCCGGATTGATGAAATATGCCGATAAATCTTTTTGGGAAAAGCACAAAACCATTCAGTTCGATACGCTGACCGAAAAAGGCAAATACGAGGTAGTGGCAGCTTTCAAGACGGAAGTATATACAGACAGTCCGAACAGCTTCAGATACTATGATTTTGTCAATGCAGATACAGAAGATGAATTCAATGCGTATATTGCCAAGTGCAAGAAACTTGCAATCTATGATACGGGAGTAACCGCAGAATATGGCGATAAATTGATTACACTTTCAACTTGCGAGTATTCCCGTAATAACGGAAGAATGGTTGTTGTGGCGAAGAAAGCGGCTGAATAGGAGGGATGAACCTTGTATGATTAGTTTGATAAATTTGGCGGTGTTGTTCGCAGCGAAAGTTGCGGACAATGCCCTTAGTACAACAAAGACAATATTGGTACAGAGAAGTCGGTGGATACTTGCAGGCATTGCGGTTATCATATCCGACTTTATTTATTTTTGGATAACGAAAAGAGTTGTCTCTGCGAATAACGAGATAGCAATGCTCGTTGTTGCCGTTGCGGGTGGCGTGGGTTGTTCTCTTGCCTGCTTTATCAATGAGAAAATCTCAAAGGACAGAACCTATGTGAACGTGATTATGTCTGATGACCTTGAAGAAATGAAGCATTTCAGGGACTTTCTCGCACAGCATCACATCACGAATGTTGCAAGTGACAGCTACACCCTTGACTGGAACGCAAAGACAATCTCTATTACCGCTTATCCCGAAACAAAAGCAGAAAGCCGATTGATTAACGAGTTTATTGCGGACAGCTCGACAAAATTCAAAAGAGTGATTCAACCGGCTTAGGAAGGAGGTTTGATGTGGCTGATATTAAAACAAGAGATACGGTTAAGGGTACGATAAAGACCTTGGATAAAGCAGCCATTGCCGGTCAAAAAATGAAACAGGCATATATCGCCACAAAGGACAAAGCGGAACATTCGGTAAATGCAAAAGAGAATACTGCGGAAGAATATGCTGCTGATAAGACGGAAGCCGGAATTGATGAAATTGCACATAAAGGTGCGTATGCTTTTAATAAAGCAGGGCGAAAAGGTGTTCAGGAAACAAAGAAGAATATCCAATCTGCCAAAGACGGAATTCAACGCTTCAAACAGCAGAGAGCCGAAAAATCAATAAACGTTCAGAGAACGCAAGGAAGAACTACAACGGTTGGCAGTTCTTCAGCGCAGACGCAGACATCATCGGCAATCAAAACGCTTGAAAAGCCGGAGAAAATGGTCAAACAGTCGGCTACTTCCGCAGGCAAGAAGAACATCAAACTTGCTAGTAAGGAAGCGGCGAAAACAACGCAGAGGTCAGTTAAGACTGCCGAGCATACCGCAAAGGCAAGCATTAAGACCAGTCAGCAGACAGCAAAAGCCGCACAGAAAACAGCACAAGCCACCGTTAAGGCTTCACAGAAAGCGGCACAGGCAGCAAAGGCGACAGCGAAAGCAACTGCAAATGCTGTGAAAGCCGCAGCAAAAGCGACTATTGCCACAGTAAAGGCAATCATAGCCGGTACGAAAGCATTGGTTGCTGCCATTGCCGCAGGCGGTTGGATAGCAGTTGTAATTATTATGATTGTTGTCCTACTTGGAAGTGCTGTTGCAATGTTTGGTGGCGGAAGTGAAAGCAATACTTATACGCAAGTAAGTGCAGAGGTGGAAGCATACGACCCATTGATACGACAGTATGCAAAACAATATGGTATTCCCGAATATGTGGAATTGATTAAGGCTGTGATGATGCAGGAAAGCGGCGGTCGGGGACTTGACCCCATGCAGGCAGCAGAGGGCAGTTTCAATACGAAGTATCCACACGAACCTAATGGAATTAAAGACCCTGAATATTCTATCCAGTGTGGAGTTCAGG
>OGKF01000262.1_pt1 | contig 32181 bp, 38 predicted proteins | sample 1572391 | NCBI WGS metagenome assembly OGKF01 (sample SAMEA2582095, study PRJEB24529) | metagenome | biome: Human gut stool | place: China | collected 2011
GTAGGAAAAGCATATATTGATTCGACGGCTCAAAATTAATAAAACGTCTGACCTCATCATCAATCAAATTATCTGCATTATCGACTACAATAAAACTATCTCTGCACTGTTCAATCGATTCTGAGAAATTATCTGATTTGTAATTAAACAATTTTATAGCTTTGTATTCATTAGTTAATCGTAGATCTTCTAACATTTCATAAAGCACTGTTTTACCGGTACCGCTATTTCCGCCAACAAGAGTTATTCTATCGTCAAATTCCAGATTGTATGAAAATGGATCTGCTTTAAATGTAATATTCTTATAAATCATCTGCTTCTCTCCTTTCATACTCCTTGCCCCACCAGGCATTATATCCTCTCCCTCCGGTCACTATATCAGAATCATTGAATCTAATTTGCACATCATCCGGGATATCAAAAAGCGATGGTCTGGACATATAAATCTTTATATTATCCATAGTAAAAATTATTTTAAGCACATTCGGACCACATTCTTCTACATTCACCACCTTATCAGGATGCTTTACAATATTAAGTAATGTCTTGCAGCCAGATGACAAATTACGGATTGTACCTAAGCCATATTTTGTTTCAATATGCTTATCTGGTGTCAACTTCGCCTCATCTACTTGCTGAATGAGATTTATTTCATTTGAGGACATTTCTTCATTACTTGTATTCAAATTGAAATACAAGTCGTTTTGAAGTATCCAGTCTTTGGAATCTTTTTTTTCTGTATATATATATATCATTCGGAGTCACTCCTTTATCAAATTCATCATTCAAATATTCTACACAATCTTACTAAAATCATATAAATATCAATTCCAGCCATATATCCTTCTTCAAATCTACAAAAATAATAATTTTACTGTTCTTTCAATCTCCTCTTCAATCTTCTTTAATTTATTTTTATTTTCCACTTCAACATGTGCTTGTTCTCCAAGTATAGCTAATCTGTGATGAACAGAATTTTCCGGAATAAAATTTGGAATACTAATATTCTCTAATATATGATTAGATTTAAACCATGATATATATGAATCAATAAATTCTCCAATTAGTTTAGAATTGACAATAGCACAAAAATAGTATGCTTCTTCTCTATCTTCAAAAGGAACCATTACATTGTTATGATCTGGTATAATTAATTTTCCCTTTTCAGAAGAAATAACACATGCCTCCATTCCTTTTGAAGCCAATGCTTTCCAAACCACTTTATATGGTGCACTAGTATATTCTCCTATATTATATAAAACATATTCTGGAACATTAACATTTTCATAATGTTTCTTATAAATACCTCTTGATGTTAAAATCTGCAAAAACATTTCAGAATTAGGATTAAAATTTGAATCATAAAAATACTTATACAAATTCTCACTTTCTGATTGCAAAGTATCTTTACTCACCGGCTTTTTCATATTCTCTTCATATGGAATTATCACTTTATAAGGCGTAACATATTTCCATTTGTGAATATCCTTTCCTCGTACTAACGGATAAAGATATTTTTCTTCAATTGCACCATTAAATTGAGGTATTGCTTTTTTACTATTCTCTGGCGTATTCCTGATAATAACTTTTCCTCGTAGTTTGTCTAACACCTCAACCCAATAGATTCCATTCGCACTTGTATCAACACCTTTTCTCGCCAAATAATTACATTTACCCTGCATTTTTGAAAAAATCTCTAATTGTTCTTCCGTTCCAATCATCCAAGACGAATTATAAATATTATTTACAGGTTCTGCTATTAACGAAGTAAAATCTACTTTGGTCAAAACAGACATTAATGTATCTTCAGCATCAATTATACCCTTTTCTAATTTATACCACTTATTATATTGAACAGGATATATTGTTTTTTCTCCTTTTTTCATATATATAACTGCTGTTCTATTACTTGCCCCTAGAGACAAAAATGGTTCAACCAAAACAAAATCATCAACTTTAATAACTTTTACTGGAGTATTACCTTTAATCAAAAACTTTCTAAATCCCTCTCCTCCTCCATACGCTTGAAGTAAGTTTTGGTTAATTATAAATGCAAGTGTTCCATTATCTTTTAAGAAATTATCCATAACCACGTATGTCAAAAGAACAGATATATCATCATGTGCATTTCCTAGCCGAGCTTTCAATCCTGTAAAATCAAAAATTTTATATTCATACCAATGTTTGTGAATACTATCCCTATAATCTTCTGGTAGTGTTTGCCAGTTGACCCATGGTGGGTTTCCGATTAAAAAATCAACTTTCTTATGAAATAGTGGAATAAATGCATTTTTTATGATTTGCAACCAAACATTTAATATTCCTTTTTTATTTAATATTGCTAATTGTTGATAAAAATTTAACGTTAGTTCCTTTAATTTTAAATCTTGCGCATCCACCTTGAATTTCTTTGATATTTCTATCCAAAGTTCTTTTTCAAAATCTTTCTGCTTTATTATTCCTTTTCTTAATTCATCCAACAAGCTAAAAAAACTTGTTTTATGAACACAAAATTCTTTGGGTATTTCAAAAATTCCTGCTCTAGTAGCTATTTTTTTTACATAATGATCCTCTCTGTTCTCCTCCAATATAGTAAGCATTGCATCACAATGATAAATTGGAATTTCAATATCACATGATGTATCATTAATCAAATCCCCTAATGCTAACAAATAATTTGCTCTTGCAGTTATTACAGCTAAGGGATTTAAGTCGAAGCCATGAACATTTTCAATAATATGTTTTAATAACTCTTCATCTGGCATTTTTCCTTTATTTGTTTCTATCATTTTTTTTATTGCAATAACAATAAATGTCCCAGATCCACACGTTGGATCTAATATACTCTTTTGTATATCGCCATTAATTCCCACTTCATTATATGTTCTCTGGGCCAACCAGTCTGGACTATAATACTCTCCTAATGCATGACGCAAAGATTTTGGCATTAGATAATTATACAATTTTCTTAATAAATCTTGAGAACCACTATCATCTAGATTTGTGGTTTCATAGAAATTGTAATCACCTATCTTTCTTAAAAGCTGTTTTACTTCATCATATATCTCCGTATCCCATTCATCCAAATACCAGCCAAAAAAATCATTTTCTATAAAATTATTGATGCCAAACTGGACAAACAATTGCCCATTTTCTATATTTTGCAACTCTTTATATGCGCAATCCTTAGACGAAAAATTCATCTGCGTATTTATATTCACCTTCATTTTTTTCTGATTAAGCATTTCTGTTACTAACAATTTGATAAACATTGCATAATATGTCTGAATTGCAAATATAAGATGATCTATTACAATATTCGAACGTGTAAAATTATATGTTTCAACAATTTCTCCAATATCCAACTTCAAAGTTTCTTCATTATATCCAGATACTTCTCTAAATAAAGATTTCCACTGATCAAACATTATTTTTGTTTTACAATTCTCACATTCATTTAACTTGTTATAAAAACACTTTACAATTGATTTTGAGAGTTCCGAATCAACCCCAAAATCTTCAATCAAATTAGATACACATACTGCTTTTCCTTTAATATTAGAAGAAAAAAGTCTCTTTAGAAACTTTTCCATAGAACTTTCATTAACTTCCTGTGGTACAGAATTATGCCAATCAGTTGTCAAATAATATGTATATATTATACGTTTGCCATCAAAAATAATCCCAAGTATTTTCCGCTTATCTACTTTTTCTTTTATAGAATATCCTTCAATTTGTCTGTGAACTTCTTCTAAATAAGAATCATTCATTGATTTACGAGCAAAATATACATTTTGGGGTTCGATTGCACCTGGTACTTTATATTCCAAATCAATACAATTATAAAAGCAATCCATTCTTCCACTTTTTACATATTTTTCATATTTAGGATTAAATTCAACACCAATTGCATTTGCCACATCCATCAAAACCGGAGTAAATTCCATTTTGAAATCTTCTTCTGTTTTTTTTGTTTTATACACTTCAAATTTGTCTATTATATATTTCATTCTTGAAATTAAAGCTTCACCTTTGTCATTCATATATTGTTCTATTTCCAAAATTATGTCTTTGTCAGAATACGTATAATCCATATTTATCTCCTAGCTATATTTTTTGTTCCTTATTGTACTAGCTATATTAACATAAATCAGTTAATTTTTCAATTGATACTTACATTTAAGATATGTTAAAACTCGTATGTAAAAACAGATAATTCATATAAATTATCTGTCCAAAATTCCTTATCTGCTCTGATTCCACCTTTTCTCTTTGCTATAATGATCAACTTTCTGTAGTTCACCCAACTTCTTCTTGTCCGTTGCATCTACAATACTCATATAATCATCATACAATTCCGAACTATACATTCTCACATTAAGCTCTTTTAACACCAATGAATGCAGTTTCATATCCGCTTCAAAATCATCAACAGAAAATTGGAATAGCTCTGCTTTCACCTTTACTGGCACATTATCATATCTGCCATAATCATTACGAATAACTGTTGATATTTCTTTTGCCCTTTCCCCGATAGTTAATGGTCTTTCAATAACCGGTTCCATGACCGCCACCTCTTCTACTGTTGATTCCAGTATTGAAATATCCTGAACCTCAAGATCTTCTGTAGGATTCTTTTCAATTCCAATTGTTTCTTCTATTTCTTCTGCATCCTTTACCACTACAGCATCCTGAACGTTTCCAACTGCTTCCACAGGCCTAGCACTTTCACGTTCCATCATTTCATTGAATTCCTCAAAAGATAGAATTGGCTCTTTTACCTGTTGTAAGGTAAGTGTAGAAGCCTTTCGATACCTTATCTCTTCTAAATAGTTCAGATATTCCCACTTGTGAGGATATACTAACCCATCAATATTATTGAGAGTATCATTCCATAATTCATGCGCCTTCTTGCAAATTTCTTTCTGCTGCTCTTCAATCTGCTTTTGTTCGAATTCTTCCTTTGTTAAAATCGGTTTCGACAACTCTTCAATGCTTTTAGCATCAAAATCAGTAATCTTCTCTGCCATCAGATACTTCGCATAATCTGAATTCCAATCATCCGAATTAGAATTTGCCATAAAATACTCAAATTGAATACCATTTCGTTCAAATGCCAATTTTCTCTTTTTCTGTGACAGTTCTTCTTTTCTCTTCTGCTCTGCTCTTTCAGACATCGCCTTTCGTTCTGCTTCAATTCTGGCTTCTTCTCTTGCCTTTTCTTCTGCAATCCTCTTAGCTTCTGCAACAGCCTTCTCCTTGATAGCAACATCAATTCGTTCCATTAGTTCTGCTTTTCCATATCCATCTCCAAGCTTATTGCCACGGATACCCCGCTTCATATCCGGCATAGTAAATGTTACTGTTTTATCTGTTACACGAATCTCCCAACCATATATATTGATCAGACATTCCACCAGCTGATCAAATGATTTTACCGCCGGTATAAACTTATCAATGGTATTTCGTATCAGCTCTTTATTGGAAGTCGTTCCAAAACCATCCTTAGCATTGGATTTCATTAATCGTTTCTCTACCCAATAATCATCACGATGCTTTTTCGTAAGGAGATCCACCTGCTCGTATCCCTGAATCAGACATTTTTTCATTACCCACTTTTTAGCATAATGCATCATTTTTCCTGTACTTCTATGCTTACATCCCTGCTTCCATTCACAGGGCTTATAGTGCCACGGCTCCTGTTTCCCTACATATTTCCTCACGGAATTTAGCACAATATGGACATGCATATTTTTGCTGCCATGATGACCATCCGGATGCGCTACAATCACCGCCTGATGCCCTGGAGCAAAGACAGATACCCATTCTTTTCCGAATGCAAGTGCTTCTTCCATCGTTATATAATCTGTGGGATCAAAAGATATAATATAATGATGTGCTTTGACATCCTTCACTGCATTATTTTTACCATAGAACCGATTCGTCTCAATGCATTCTGCTCCAAAAGTATCCACCTCGCAGTTCACACCCTCAATCAGAGACTCTGCTCGGTCCATAATCCTTCCCTTTTCATCGAGAATCGGTTTGTTGGTGTATTCATCAAACTGACAGGTTAGGTATTCTACAGCCGATGAATAATAACGGTTTTTAACCGGAATATGCTTTAATATAGCCATTTAATCACCCACTTTCTTTGCCGCTTGCTGTACTTTTTGTTTTCTTTTGATATTTCTTGCCACAGGCTACATCCTCAAGTGCCGGTAAAATCCGAAACTTCAAATTCAAAAGCTCCCTACAAGCCTCTCTAACTTCGCCTCTAAGACTATCCGATATAAATCCATGGTTGAAACACCTTGCAATCTGGTTCAAATTCGAACCAATCTTACCAAGCTGCATAGAATATTCCTGTAAAAGTGTGGTATCTCCATAACACGGAAGACGCCTTCCAAGAGCACTTCTCCTAACAAACTCCGATGTGGTAAGACCTGTCTTTCTTGCCTTTTGTTCAATGATTGCCTTATCCTCTTTGGATATACGCATCTCGATACGTGTCATGGCTTCTTTCTTTTTATCTGTGTCTTTTATCATAATTTTCAATTCTCCTTCCATTGATGGTGCAGACATTAGAATCATTTGACTTTATCTGTCGGATTATCAGTTACAATTTTATTTATGCTGGATACGGCAATATTTTTCGCCGTCGCTGTTGCTCCTCCCTCCGGTTATACGCTCGCTCCCCTATGGTCACTCACGAATAACTCGCTTTGCTCGTGATACACTCCACTGCGTTTCGTGGATATCGTAAACCGTGAAATGTTCCTGCACCACAAAACGGCTATTCGCCAGTGGTGCATATGGACAAATTTGTTAAACGCTTTGTCTTATAGAAATCATCTATATTCCCTTTCTGATTGAAATCTTCCAATAGCCATTGCATCTTTTTCCATAAGAACTTGATTATTCCCTGATGCAAGCCGACTAAAGCCGGCAGGTGCTCCATTAAAGTCGCAATTAGTAGAGCAAGTTCCGCCCTGTGTGTACACAGGGCAGAACTTGTTGGGGATTGCATCCCCAAGCCCCAGCTATCTCCGCCTGTGAGTTAAAAAATCCAGCTTTTTTAAGCCGGATTTTTCACTCTTCGGCTTGACAATCCCTGTAAGACATTTCATCCAACTTATATTATTCCAATAAAAAACTGCCTTACATTTTGGCTAACAATGAACCTTTTGTAAGACAGTCTGGCTTACACCTTTATAAGTTTTTCTCTTATTTTTTGATTAATCCTCATCATCAAACAAACTTCCAAGAGCATTTCTTGTATCATCATCCATAGATTTACAATTATCCGCCTCGAGGTCTTTCACCTCAGCAGCTTGTGTTTTTTCCGTCACACTACTTATGAAATTCAATGCAGTTTCAGACGAATATAATTGTTGTGGATATGTCACCTGCAACGGATTCTGAGTTTGTCCAATCATTGCAAGAGAACTGGCAAACATTTGATTTACCATAGATTGCATTACTTCTTTTACAGTATCCGAAAATATTTCATTTTCTTTTGATATCGCCTTCTGAATTTCATATTGCATTTTCAGATAATAGTCCGCTTCTTTATTATCGTGAATGACAGATACCAATGCTGATTTGAGGAGGGCAGTTTGACCACCCTCCTCAGCTGCATTTGCATCTAACCATTCCATGATTTCTCTATCCTCTGCATGTTTCGGATTCAAACGAAAGGTAATAGAATTTTTCATAGTGCCTCCTATCCGATATTATCTGCAAGATAACGATAACCAATTGCATTTGCTTTCACATCTGTAACATATTGAATATTTCTTCCCTTAGTTCTTCCAAACTTTTTCATCACGCTGGCACCACCACCCACATAGATGATATTTTCATGCTTCAAATCCACCTTGATTTCCCTAAGCTTTGCTTCAACATTATCAGCATATTCCTGCAAGCCTTTTTCAATGATTGGGATAAACTCATCATTTACACTGATCCCTTTAATATAATCTGTAATATCTTCCTCAGGAATTTCACAATGCACTTTTGGAAGACCATCCTTTTTAATTCGTTCAAAGGCTGTGATAAGTCCCACTTCATATGTGTAGGCATCCTTATCTATTGGTACCTTATCCTTTACACTTAAAACATCCATTGTCCAAGAACCTAAATCCACACATCGAAGTCTGTTCATATCTCCAATACGATTTGCAATCGCCGCATAGCACTGAGCATAGATTTTCACCTTATCCAGATAAAAACAATAATGCACACCCTCAAAGTTAAAGGAAAGCTGTTCCTTGTGCCATAGATATTCACGAAAAGCTTTTCTCTCTGCACCAAACATCGTAAGTGGTACACCGGCATATAGTTCAACATGCGTTGTCTTTTCACGCTTATGATAGTTAAGCTCCTTTGCAATTCCTGCAAGCGTCAAGAGAAAATAATTATCGTTTTCTGTCTTGGTTGCCTGCTTTCCTAATCTTCCCTGACCGATAATATATTTCCTGCCACGATACTCTAATAATCCGTTATTAGTAAGCGGCGTGTAATCTACCTGTGTGACAAGATTCTCCATAAAAATGTGTTCTCCTTTTATAGAGCTCCATCCATGATCTAATGCTATTTTAATCGGCACGTTTACATCCACATGCTCTCCCTGCATAATAAGTCCATCAACTGCGTAGTAGTTTATATTTCTTTTTTCTGTCATAATTGCCTCTCTTTCCTTGATATATTATTCAATCTTTTAATGAAATTGATTTACAATTTCAGCAAAAATTATCTCTTCTGCCATCATCCTGGCTTGTTCTCTAAGCTTCCACATTTCCATTGTAGAATCTGAATGTTCCACTTTGCCTTTTAGATATTTATCTGTAATCTCATCAAGAATCCTATACGCTTCTTCGTTTACTTCTGAAGCTTTCTCTCTTAATCTGCAACATCTTTTTAGGCTAACATATCTCTGCAGATACTCAGATTTCATATATTCCATCCAAAGAAGTCCATACTTCCCCACATCGACATGCTCTTCTTCCATAGAAATGAGTGGATATAAGATTCCATCTCTTTCTTCATACTGCCCACCCATTCTTTCAAACATTGATACTCCCTCTGTGATTTGCAAATTGCCATAATCCACTGCATCTGCTATAATTGTGTTGTTATACATATAGGAAGGTTGCTCACCGGCTACGCCAACAGCCGGAGTATGGGCAACCTTTTCTTTTGTCTTATCCATCATACTCGTTCACCATTCCCTTCATAATTTTCGCTACCATTTGGGTAGTAATCAGTAGTTCCTCATTATCACCACTGACAGCTTCCAAGCGTTTCAATTCTTCGTATATCTGTGCCATTTGATGCTTCAAAGCCTTGAATACCTTTGGATTGCCCCGAACCACTATCTCTCGATTTAATAATCTTCGCAGAATATAATCCTGCTTTGCAAGTCCTGATAATTCCACTAAATTATCTAAAAGCTTTGCTTCCTCCTCAGATACTCTAAATCCCACATTGCGATTTCTCCGTCTGCCTTTGGCATCTAAATTCTTCTCCATAACTTTCATACCTCCTTCGTCATTCTCTCAACTTCCAGTTTCTCAGCCATCTCATTTTGCACAGTAGGAAACAGATGTGCATAACGATAAGTGATTTTTTCCGTTTCATGTCCCACGCGATTTCCAATAGCCAATGCACTAAAGCCCATGTTAATGAGAAGTGAAACATGACTATGACGCAAATCATGAATTCTTATTTTTTTCACGCCCGATGCCTTACAGCCTCTTTCCATCTCATGTCCAAGATATGATTTTGTAAAACTAAACATTCGCTCACTCTCACCTATCTCATAAAACATTCCAAGATAATCTTTAATCTCATCACATAAGAATGGGGGCAACGTAATAATTCGATTACTTTTTACCGTCTTCGGTGTTGTAATAATATCCTTACCCTTAGAACGATGGAATGTTTTATTAATTCGCAATGTCTGCTTTTCAAAATCAAAATCACCCGGTGTAAGTGCCAACAACTCTCCTGAACGAATTCCTGTCCAATATAAAAGCTCAAATGCATAATAGGAACGTGGCTTGTCCATCATTTCTTCTGCAAATTTTAGATACTCTTCCTTCGTCCAAAATTGCATCTCTTTTGGCACCTCTTTACCAATAGTTCCTGCCAGTGAGGACGGATTCTTTGGAAGATTATAATATTTCACAGCATGTGCAAATATTGCTGTAAGTTGGGCTTGAATCGTTCTTAAATAGTCCTGGGAATATCTTTCTTCCTTTCCCTCGTCCTTAAAGGCTGCCAGAAGCTCGTTCTGCCATGCAATCACATCCCTAACTTCAATTTCATCAATCTTACGGTCTGCAAAATATGGTAAAATCTTTGTTCTTATGATATGACTTTTTGTTTCCCAAGTACTTTGTTTTAATCTGGATGCCTTATCTGCTTCATATATCTCATAGAAACTGCCAAAGGTCATATCTAGCTTCGCCTGAGACTTAAGCATCATCTCATGTTCCCAGGCTACCGCTTCTCGCTTTGTTTCAAAGCCGCGTTTTTGTGTCTGCTTTCGTTTCCCTGTGATATCCGTGTAACGGTATATCACTCGCCACTTGCCGGTGGCATTGTCTTTATAAACTGACATATAATCAACTCCTTCCTCTACTCTTTGCTATAACACATTCTTTCATAAAAATATGCTTTACTAACTCTTGCAGCTACTGTAATAAGTCCTTTCTCTTTCAATTCCTTATTAAGCTGTCTTACAATCTCATAAGCCTTTGACTTTGAAACTGTTAAGATTTCTGCAACTTCATCCACTGTTAAAAATGTCTTTTCTTCCATATCTGTTTCGCCTCCTTTCATTGAAGATTTTGTTTGTTGTATTCTCGTCCCCGTTCTGACAGGCAACCCTGCTCGGCGCTGTGCTATCCCTTGTACCTTTCTTTATTTGTACTCAGGCGCTCGCTTCATATCGAAGATCTTGGCGGTTTGTTCGGTTTCGTACACTCATTTAGTTTTCACTTAACTTTTATTAGTTAAGTTTTGTACTGTTATTATATTAACTCTTTTTAGTTAAGTTAAGACCTTTTCTATAAATAATTAACTTTTTTTGTTAAAGTTCTTCTTGATTACATTATTTGCAGGTGTTATACTAGACTTAAACAAATTGATTTAACTATTTTGTTAATGGCAACATTAACAGACAAAAGGAGGCAACTATGTTAGGAAAAAGAATAAGATTATTCCGAAGCAGAAAAGGATTGAAGCAGAAAGAACTTGGCGAGATAGTTGGATTCATGGGCAAAACATCTGATGTTCGTATCGCACAATACGAAACGGAAGCCCGTACTCCAAAAGATGATCTTATCAAACAACTCGCAGATATCTTTGGTGTCACCCCCAGAGCAATCACAGTACCTAATATTGATTCATATCTCGGATTGATGCATACCTTCTTCGCCCTTGAGGACGAATATGGATTTAAGATCAGTACCGACAAAAACGGATTACCATGTATCACTCTCGACGAAAAGCATCAGGCTTATGACCAAATAGCGCCTATGCTATTCGCCTGGCTTACTCAATATTCCAAGTTAAAACAGGGCGAGCTCTCACAGGATGAATATGACAATTGGAGATATAACTACCCTAATATTGAACCGACAACCGGCTTTGTAAGAAATGCCATTTCTGATGATTTGGATGCAGAACTCCAGGATGCACTATCAGAAGAAATGAAAAAAAGTGGTCTGCTTTAATTCCTTTTCCAATGGCAACAGACCATACAAGTGACGGATAGATAAAAAGAAGACCTCACCGAAATTCCTCTCCAGTTTGGAAAAGAAAATCAGTAAGGTCTTCTTTCATATTGTAATTTACATTATTTTTTTGCTTAACACTTTTGCGTTAGATTGTGTTGCCAAATCGTTGCCAAAACTTAACCTTTTTTGTTTGGAACGGTTGTAAATAATGGCTTATTTTTCACAAAAGGTCATTCAAACTCCGCCTCGAGTTCTTTATTTCTGGTTATAAACCGACCTTTTTGAAATAAAATACGACCTTTTTATCGCAATCATTGCATCTCGTCTCCACCGTCGCATTTTTTCTGTCCCATAATTGACCCGTCTTGAATTGGTGTCCCGTCCTTAACCGGACTTTCTATGGACTCTAATAATTGCTTCAAATGTTCCTCTCTTTCTAAGACCGAACCTCTATATGGTGGTTTCTTGTCAAAAAGGTATGATGCTCCATCTAAGATATCTATAATCATACTACACACTGAAACATATCTCAACGACATTTCAGTAAATGTTTCCTCTGACAAAGGGAAATCCCCAGCAGATATACTACTGGAGATTTCAGTTAAACTATATTTTATTTCTTGTATTGCATCCAAAATTTTTTTAATATTTACCTTACTACCGACAACGCAAATATTAGAATATATACAGCTCTTAGCAATAAAATCCTTCTTATTCATTCCGCTAAGTGCTACTTTTTCTTCTATAATAATACGCTCCCATTCTTCTGGTCTAAAAGCAATAGTCTTATTCTTATGTACCCCCGGCATTGTTAATCCTCCTCACCATTGTAAAGTTTATCCAACATATCTGCTGCTTCCTTAGCATCTTTATCAAACATATGGGCATAAATGTTTAATGTTGTTTTTATACTCTTATGTCCTAAACGTCTTGAAATAACAGCCACATTTACACCTTGAGAAATCAATAAAGATGCATGACTGTGTCGTAAATCATGTACTCTTATTGGAGTCAGTCCTGCAATCTCTGCTCCTCTCTTAATTTCCTTTTCAAGATGGCTTTTTGTAACAACAAACAATCTATCCTTAGCACCTCTACCATATAACTTTCCGCAGTAATCTTTCATTTCATCCATCACAAATTGTGGCAAATAAATTGTTCTGATACTAGACTTAGTTTTAGGCAAAGAAATTACATCCTTTCCATCTATACGATTTAAAGACTTTGTTACACTTAGGGTCTTTTTTTCAAAATCAATATCAGCAATATTCAAAGCTAAAAGCTCTCCTAATCTAATGCCTGTCCAATATAATAAGAAAAAAGCATATTTAACTACTGGTTTATCTGAAACCGCATTCAGAAATCGTTCCATTTCTTCATTAGTCCAAACTCCTATGTTGCCAGAATCTTTGTTTCCCATTCCTCCTGCTGCTTTGCAAGGATTAGTCGATAAATTATAAATCCTGCATGCATGGTTGAAAATAGCACTTAACTGGCTATGTATTGTATTAAGATAAGAGTCAGAGAATCCTTTCTTTTTAATCTTATTTTGCCACTTTATAATATCTACAGCAGTAATACTCTCCAGTTTCCTATCTTTGAAGTATGGCATAATATGCAAAGCGACAATATGCTCTTTTGTTGCCAGAGTGCTGGCTCTTAAGTCAGCACTCTGGTTTTCAAGATACTCCTGATAAAATGATTGAAATGTCATACTAACATCCGATTGCTCTTTTCGTATAAATTCTTCCATCCATTCCTTAGCTTCTTCTTCTGATTTAAAATTGAATTTGTGTTTTCTGCAATTCACACCTGCATAATTCTTATATCTAAATTGAATTGAGAAAGTATTGTTTTTTTCTTTTTGTATTGATGCCATTATACTATACCTCCATTGTTTTTACTTCGTGGCTTTTCTACTATATGTACATCTACATTGCACTTTCCAATATTACAAATAGCGATGTTCAAATTAAATTTTTCCATCTCTACTGTGATTTTCTTTCCAGTTTGCATCTCAAATATGTATTTTTCCATCCAAGCCTTAGCGTCTCTTTTCCTATCAAAACCACCTTTTTGCTTTCTACAGATTGCACCTGTGCAGTCTTTAAAGTAAAACTGCACAAGCCATTTTCCATTAGGATTTCTTTTATAATAAGCCATCTTACATCTCCTCCATAACTCCGCCATAGTATCTCTCTGAAAAATATTTCTTTGGCACTTTACCAGCAACCACAATATACTTTTTCTTTTCAAGCTCCTCATTAAGTCTCTTGATAACCTTGTACGCCTGACCTCTTGATACTCCAAGCATCTGTGATACATCATCCGCAGTAAAATATATTTTGTTCATATTAGTAATCTCCTGATATTTAATATTATCGAGAAAACTGTGCACTGATTTCTTTCGATGATGTTATAATATTCCTTACCGGAGCATATTTCGATTTGCCTAAGATAAACTTATTTTGCCTTATTATTTCTGCTACTCCTAACAAAAAAATTTTTTTATCGCATAAATTTCTCTCCCTCTATAATTCAGCAATTTCCCTACTTAACACACAAACACTCATTATTTCTATAATGTCATTATCCAGCTCAGCAGAATAATATTCTGAACAATTTTCATAGCTCATCACTAAACCTTTCAAGTGCCTCCAACAGATCATCATCTTCCAAGTTAAATAAATCCTTGTCACCTGCACAATCAATTAAAAGCTGTCCTAAACGCAGGTCTGGGAACTTCTGCCAAACCTCTTCAAGTTTTCTAATTACTGGTGTAATGCGACTGCATTTTCTTGTAGTTCTCCCTGAGCAATGCACATATAACATACAACCATCAAACTCGAAGAAATAACAATCCTGCTTTAAATCTGACTCATACTTATTAACTGCATCATCAAAAATATCGAGGAAAGTCTGTAATTTTTCATGTGTATTTTTATCATCTGTATAAAAACTTAAAATCTCCTCATCAACAAAATCATCACCCATTTTTACTTTGACTGTTTCCAACTTAATATAGGTAACTCCCTCTTTTTCTAAGCCTTTTAAAAGCTCTGCTTTGAAATCTTTATTGAAACAGGCACAGACACTACCCCGATTAATATAGAAGCAAGGAATATGGTAGCTTAACCACATAAAATCATCTCCCTTCGCAAAACATCTGGAATTAATGCTTTAAAGAGTTGTAAAGCATTAATGGTATCAAACAGTTCAACATACTCTTTATTAATCCAACCGCCAAAAACACAGTTTTCAACAATCTCTCTTGCACTGCGAATGGTTTCATCAACATCTATTACCAAGAAATAAGTCCTTTTTACATCATCAGCAACAGATGGCAGTTCATCCAATATAAGCCTTAAATCAGGATTTTTGATTGAATTGACTTTTGATAACTTTACAGAGTCATCTTTCATAAAATCAACCAGCATAACAGCCAGTCTTCTGCTAAAAAACTCTCTATCATACAATGCTGCTGAAGCTAATATCTTCTTATTACATATAACCCCTGCCTCAAACCATTGTGAATAACTTGTAAGAGGAACATATTTATCATATTTATAGCCAATATATTCAGCTATATCTGGCAAGTCTCTTTTCCAGTCATACTCAAACTTACGACAGAAAGTAAATAAGTTGTCACCATAATCAAAATTAACTGCTTCAAAATCTTTTACTACAGATAAAATACCATAGACATCATCCTCATCCACACATACTGCAAGCAAGATATCAATATCTAATTTCTTTAAAGCATTGATAACCAAATCATCAAGATGTGTAGCATGCGTATAAATGCCTCTCAGCGAGTTATAAATAAGAATAAGTGCTTCTTTCTCGCACCTATTTAATGTGGTAATAGGAAAGAAATTGTCTACTCCTCCGCTATAAACTGTATATCTGTCGCTATCACTTAAAAAGTGAACATTTCTTCTTTTAAGGAAAGATACAGATGCTTCATCCCTAAAAGGAAAATGTTCTTTGTATGACAATATCTCAAATAATCCATAGGTACTCTCACATACCTTGTAGGTTTCATCCTTGAGAATTGCATATTGTCCCGGGTGGTAAAGAATAACTTTAATCAAGCAAATCAACTCCTTCCATAAAATCACTAAGTAAACTCTTTCCATTGAATGCATCAGGACTAATCAGTCCTTCTGGATGGTTTTCTTCAGTTACAAGAGTAACAGTTACTCCATGCTTATAAGCTACATTGTCTATGCGTACAGGTCTGCTACCTATATTGTTTACAACCAATCTCTTGATTGAATCGCTCATATGGTAAGTGCTTACTGAACCACAAATAAATTCGTAGTGCCTGAAGTCAACTATCCCTGAAAGCTGATACAAATAAGAATCCTTAAACATTCCCATATGTATCTGACTACTTAAGCGATGAACTTTATCTTCATATTTAAAATGAACATTTAAAATACCACCAGCTCCTATTTCAATGAATAAATCTCCATTAAAGATTTCCTTCTCTAACCAAGCAACAAAAGAACTTTCTTTTTCATGGGCTAATTTTATTGCTTCGTCTACAAAAGCTCGTGAAACCTTCAAACGCTCCAAATTGTCTTTGGAAAATTCAGCAAACCTATTAGTCCATCTAATATCCTCGAATAGACAAATGTATTCACTGCCAGACATTGTATGGAAAATGAAAGCCTTGTTAGGCTCATCAACCTCAACAGTAACAATCATAGATGTAAGAATAGATGAGCAAGCTAAGAACCTATCATCATCCTTTACAGGAAAGCCTCCTAATACAAAATTTTCTAAAATTTCTTCAACATGCCATTTTGCTAACTTAGTCATATACAATCACCACCTATATTTGGAAAATACACAATTGTATCAAGACCTAAAGCGTCATAGGATACCCCCTCCAACGAGAAATCAACATCTTCAATACCATTGTCATCCAGATACTTTGTAAGCTTAATAATAAAATCCATGAATGAATCCTGCTGGCTAACTACTACACCTAAACAAGTTCTGCCAAACATTCCACGACCTGAGTAGTTTTCGTAAATATTATACTTAGGATTTTTTTTCACAAAATTTCTGATACCATCCTCGATACTCATGCAGTCACCTCCATCGGATATAATTTTTTCAGCTTATAAAAAGTAGTTTTCTTAATCCCCATCTCTCGCATTGCTTCAACAGCTTTCATATCCCCACTTGCAACCTTCTCCATAACAGCCTCATAATTTTCTGGCTTTCTCACAGTAGGTCTGCCAAACACAACACCCCTATTTTTAGCTGCCTGTATTCCTTCAGACTGGCGTTGATGATTTTTCATTCTCTCCTCCTCTGCAATAGATGCCATAACCTCAATAAGAATATTGGATACCATTTCCAGTATCCAATCCTGACCATCACACTCCATCAGAGATGTTGGAACATTGAGAATTTTCACTCGTATCTCATGAGCTTTGAACCATTCCAGTTCTTCTTTTATCATCTGCTTATTTCTTCCAAGTCTGTCCAATTCCTTGATAACTAAGGTATCGCCTGCTCGAAGCATTGTATTCTTCAAAGCAAGATACCCCACTCTTTCAAAATCCTTACCAGACTGCTTGTCTACAATGATATTTCTCTCTGGAATGCCATACGCAAGCAAAGCTTCAATCTGCCTGTCAGTATTCTGATGTGAAGTGCTGACTCGTGCATAACCAAATTCCACAGTAGCAAGACTCCTTCCATTAAATATTGATTTCCGTTCGTAAAAGTCCCTGTAACTGAGCGAACCTCCGCAAATAGCAAATACCACATTTCTGAACCATTTTTGCCCTCATATTTGATAGTGCGTAAAAGCATGGTTTATTGAACGCAGTCCCTGTGCCAGTTCAGACCGATATAATCACCAGTCCAAAATGTGACCGCACAGTTTGACCTGTGTGCCACTTTTCAGAAGCTCATCGGAGTATTTGGCATTGAGCCATAAAATCGGCTAAATGAGCCAAATACAAGCAAATGAACTTTTCAAAGACCTTTCCGAACGGTTGCTGGTACTATAACTCTTGTTGGAAAGCTATTGAAGTGTCTAGTTCTGCCAAAAAGTACGCAGGGCATTTGGTGGTTATGTATGATTTCCAAAGGATGAGCCTTTCTCTAAAATAAAGAAGAAAGCCAACAATCACTTTTTGTAACAATTTGATTTTTCAGCCAATAACAGGAATGCCCATAATTCAAGGTTCAGCATTTCAAATTTGCCGTAAAGTGTTACAATTTGCGAAACATCCATCACTTTTTCCAATCAGTTTCATTTTCACAAGCAAGGACACCAATCACTCTTGTGTCAATATTTCAAAATCTTATGGATACTTTAGGATTTGCAATTAGATAAAGCAGATAAGCAATACAGAACTGGCTTATAGATAATATTGATTTATACACAGATACAACTATTTTTATCTCTGCATAGCAGTCTCTTGTTTTTGTATGACTGCTATATTTTCACATCTATGCATTTATACATCATTCAATTTTCTTGGGAATTTGGGAAATCACTAAAAGGATTTGTTGATTTGCGATTGCAATAATATTTTATATTGCTATAGAAGAACAGATTAAAACAAAAGCTATTATCAAGAACAATCACCAGCCCGACAGAACACAACAAAGACCAGCTCATTATAAAGTCAGAATATATTATTTCACGATAGAATCACTTAGTACATAATAAGCTGATATAAAATCATGGCAGTTCTGATTAAGACATTTTCAGAATAACTGTAACCAGCACAGTATAAATTATTTCAGATAAAATTATATTTATTCGTGATAAGAATGACTCTGTTCAGATATGATTAACTCCAAACCCTCATAAGCAGGAATTAAAACAAATTTATTTCATATTAAAACGCATAAAAAAAACAGCACTGCTAGGTATCTACCCCCCTTATTTTGCGAGACCATCCAAGCATTCAGAACCAATCATAAACACTTGCCCCTGTGAGCCTGCGTGTGCCATTTGTAGCGAGCGTACCATAATAGTCGAGGACGTGACCACAATGCCCGTAGAAAGCCTGTGTGGGCAGATGCCAAAGCCAAGCCACAAACAACAGTTCCGAGCAATCATACATACTTCATGAAATGCAAAAAGACCAGCAACTCCGAAGAATCACTGGTCTGACTATGCTCATAATATTCAATTAAGCTGTTTTGCGTCTCTTTACAAATACGATTACTCCCATAGCTGCAACTGCCATCACAACATATATTGCGATTGGTGTCATATCGCCAGTCTTTGGTGATGTAGCTGAAGTATTTGTAGATGATGCATTTTTATCTGTTGATACTGTAGTATTTCCAGATGATGTATTATTATCTGATGCAGAAGCATTTCCATTATTAGATGAACCACTATTGTTAGAAGTATTTCCATTATCAGATGAACCGCCATTGTTAGAGGTATTTCCATCATCAGTCTTTGTATCATTGTTGCTTGATAACTTTGGCTCTGTCTTTGTTACAACATAGCTTGAACAATGGTCTTGCTTTACAGTCATATAACCATCAGCATCTACTATGACAGCCTGAACCTCTGCAAAGGTATTGTCAGCATTCATAAGTGAATAATAAAGGGTCTGACCTGCATACTCTGTTCCTGCATAGAAGCGGATGTTTGCTGTTGCTGGTAACTTGCCTGAGTAGTTGAAGTTAATCTGTGATACAAAATTATCCTTTGTAATATAGGATGGCATTGTATCTGCATAAGCACTGTTGATTGATGTAGAAAAATCATATTCTGTCTTTCCATCTACACTTGACATAGTTCCTTTTGCAAATGTGAATGTTACATTGTTATTTGACTTGATAATAACATCTTTAGTAGCATTCTCAGCCAAAATTGAAGCAAATGTATCAGCAGAAACTGTCTGTGAATCTCCTAAATCAACTGTGTAACTATCTTCGCTTGGAGATGGTGCCGGAGTTTCTTCTTCAAAGTTTAATACAGTTGATACACCTTCTGGGAGGAACCAGAAATCTACATATGCTTTTTTTCTGTCTTTAGATGTGTAATATTTATTGAATTCATCCCAATCACCACTTTTAAAAAGAGACTCACCATATGTATCAGCATTGCCTCTTCCATCTTTAGGGTATAATCCCGTTGCTGCATTCAAATTTCCGAGGTTATCTGTTGTATAATATATTCTGACAATATATGCATCATCCGCCATAACACCTTTATAGCCAATTGCCCTGGAACCCATATTTTCATTTATTACTGTATCTTTTTCCACCCGAGATGTCTCCCAATATTCCTTTGGAAGAATATTAAAGTGCTTTCCATTTCCGTTATATGTTATTGCCTGACCTCCTTTTGAACCTGACCAACCTAAACCACCCTTTATTTTTTCTTTGATTGAACCGTCTTCATTTTTCTCAATTACAAGATTACCATTATCATCCCTTGATAATACAGGAACTATTACATATGAATCATATGCCTTCCAATATGGGATACTGCTGTTGTCCCAGTCAACATATGCAGTTGTATTGCTGCCACATACAATCAATTTCCCGCCAAAATAATTATATCCCATCTGGTTTGCAATAGCTGTCATATCTGACGATGTAAGCTTATTTATTTCATAATCACCTTCCACCGCAATAGCAATATCCTGCTTATCTGTTACATCAGCAGCCTTAACACTCGATGCATTTCCAAATGAAAATACCGTTACTGCTGCCATAGCCAAAGCAACTGCTGTGGCTGCAAACTTTTTCCTTTTCATAAAATAAATCTCTCCTTTTTGAATAATTTGTAAAACCTCATAATTCTACATATTTTGCTTGATGCTCACTGTATAGTGAGTGTCTATATAGTGAATTATTATATCAGCACTTATTATATACAATCTATGTTAAAAAGTAAAGGAGATTTTGTATGTGCAACTATGGGTCTTTACACTTACGCATAAATGAAATCCTTGCAGAAAAAGGTATCTCCAAAAACAAAATCTGTAAAGATTTGGATATTCCTCGCAGTAACTTTAACAGATACTGTCGAGATGAATTTCAGAGAATGGACATCAACCTAATCTGTAAGTTATGCGATTATCTGGATGTAGATATATCAGCTCTTATAGAATACAAAAAGCCTGATAGAAACACCCCTGAATAGATTGTATAAGTAAAGCGACTGAATCAACCAGTCGCTTATTTTATGCTTTATGTTACTACTTTGAATTTATCCTGCTCTATAATGATAGCCATACTGCCAGACTGCGGTGGTAGCCATACCCCATGTAGTTGCAGAGCATCGTCTATATAATCCACTTTAAATCTGCTACCTACAGGTTTTGGACTATACTTATCATTAATAGGCTCTGTAAGCTCTATGATAGTCCCTTTAGGATATCTTGCAGAGTAAACCTCTTTCTTATTGATAGGATATGACATATTACTCTGCCTCCTTGTAGTCTATCATTTTATCTGGCATCAGCGGAATCAAATGACTTTCAATAACAGAAATATCTTTCTCTCTTATTGATGTGAATTCGCCAGCACTGTTATGTCTTACACACATAATGTTGCCAACCAACATATCAAGAACAATACCATCATCGCTAACCAAGAATCTGTTGATTGGGAAATTTCTGATTTTGCCCTCATCATTGCAGATTACATCAATTTCATTGTTGATACTAACTACTGTAATAAGACCATTAGCTTCATTAAAATTAACATATCTCTGCTCTGCCTCCAAAGTGTTATCAACTTCAGCAAGATAGCCTTTATAAACTACACCCGACAGCTTATTCACTCTCAGCAAATATGCCTGTATTTTCTCCTGCTTCACTTTCAACATCCTCCTCGCCAGAACCATCGCCATCAGTATCCTCAGCCTCTTCAGTAGGCTCATTCATAAAACTACCCATAATTGGCGTGTCTTCATCAGAACTGCTAGTGTCGACAGCGTCCTCAAAGTTTTCATCATCACATTTCTCTATTTCATCAGAATCGGCATCTTTTTTTACACTTAAGATTTTTACATCATTCAAGTCAAAATAGTCTGCAAAAGCTGTGGCAATTGCTACTAATCTGCCCTCTGTCTTAACACGCTTAACATTTCCAGAACCTGTATTTGTCTCATAATCAACACATACAGAATTACTGAACGAATCAATGAATACTTTGAAATTTTCTGGCTCAATATTATTTTCCAAAGCCAACTTGCTAAGGACAACCACCATCGGAATATTTGATTTTTTAAGGAACTTATGCTGCTCTTTGAATGCCTTGCCAAGATATTCAAATATTTCCATAATCATAAGTTTTTTATCATCATTATATTTTCCACGAATGTATTTGCAATACTTCGTAACCTCCGCTGTAGAAATGCCCTTCCATTCATCATAACCTTCATGCCTTGAGTCAAGCAGGAGCATACTCTGTAGCAAAACCTCCAAATCTGCTTCTCTCCGAAGTTGTGCAACCGTTAAGCCAATGCTGTGTTGAAAGAAATCCATCTTACAGATTTCTTTTGTCCAACGAGCAAGCTCTGTTGACATAACACTTCTACACTTCTGTATCGGACTTAATGGTGTAGAATTGTTGAGCCTTGCAAATATCTCCTCCACTTCCTCATCTGTGCATTCCTCAAGACAAAAGATACTCAATCTGCATCCTAAAATTTCATCTTTCAAGTCATCTGCCAGCTCATCAAAAGAAAGGTTTGCAAGATCATAATCACAGCCATCAAATGTACAAGCTGGTGTAGCAGAATGAAGCTCATATTTTCCTTCTGCAAAATCGAAAATACTTGTCAGTCTCTGCTTCGCATCTAGGCAATCGTACACAGTATCTCCATTCTCATTTTTGCTCTTAAGGAAATAACAGTTTGGAACAGGATACCCCATAAGGATAGAATGAATTAGTAAACTTTTCTGTAAGAGAGTCCACTGAGAACCACTACGCTGTATGGGATTATCAAAAGTCAATGTACCCTTATTTTTCCAGCCTATTAATGTTTTAATTCCAACTGGAAGTGTCGATTTATTCATCCATATCCACCTCAATTCCATCGTATTCTTTTTCCAGCTCCTCTCGGCTCATCTGACCTAAGCGAAGCATAGTAGTATCCTCCAGTTCATAGATAGCCTGTCGAAGTTCCTCATCAGACATATCAGACAAATCATCTTTTTCATCTCCAAACTCAGCCTGAACTTCTGCTCCATTAATATTTAAAGGACAGTTGAAAACATCGTTTGATGCATAAAACTGGATGAGTGAGCCTTGACAAAAATATGGCTTGCTCTTACCTTCATCAAACTTATACTTTTCCACAAACATCATCGGCTGGAAATCACAATCAGAGAAATCATAATAACCATCAGATAATAACTGCTTCATGATTTCCTTGACCTTAGCTGTTGGCAGATTACCAATCGTGAACTCACCGATTGCAAAGACGTTGCACTCAGTATTCTTTACCTGAAAGTGTAATCCACTTACAGCTTGCTTACTGTCCTTGGCAATCTGCACCAATCTTATATTTGTTCCATTGAAAGGCACTCTCTTTTCAACAATCTCTTCAACCTTGCTTATTTCAAATAAGCCTCCATTAACTAAAACCTTAACCATAATAAATCCTCCATTTCGTGAGTTTAATTTTTTTCGTGTGTTATCTATCACTCTGTTTGAAGTGAATTGCAAGTTGTTTTTGAAATTTTTCCATAGAAAAATTTATAAGATACCCCAAGATTGGCTATTTTACAGGGAATTCCTCTGGATTTGCCCTCGCCCACTCACCCAGTCGATTGACTTCATTCAATACTTCAGACCAATCATCGGCATACAGCATTTGAATAGTAGACCAAAGGATTTGTAATAACTTTCTTTTATCCTTAGCTGGGAACTCGCTACTAGGACTAAGAACTATAAGCTTTGTAATATCTAACTGCAGGGAATCATGGTCATAATCATACAGACTGATCAAAAATGTAGATAGAACATTGACCTTGTCTCTTTTAATCTTTTTATTGGTTTCTGCACGATAATCTTCAAGAATATCTGTTATGTCAGCATCAAAACCTTTCTGTTTCCAACGCTCTCTCGCCCTATCAAAATAGACATTCCTTGCTCTGTCGATTAGTGCCACTACTCACCACCTCCCAGTGGAATATGAAGAACCACCTTGGCAATCGTAAGCATTGAATAATACACTCTAACAAACTTTGCACTTTCATTTGGTGGAACAACAAGCTCATCACATGTGCTGCATATGACTGCATCATTCATACCTTCGGCACGATAATATTTTGCTACTTTTAGGATTTTATCATAATGCCTTGATGTGTTTAAGACCTGCCAGTCCCTCACATGATTTTGCTCATCTCTAGTTTTAGGGAGCAACAGCACGAAAGAATTAGGGTGCTTTTCAGCAATAGTGCTTAATAACATTTTTCAAGTCCTCCTTTCAGAAAAAGTCCCGACAATTCAGGGTTGTGTGGTATGTTAGCTCTTGCCTTAATTTCTGTAAAGATTGTCTTGAAATTATTCTTGAGAAGTTGCATGAACTGTTCAGTTATTTGCCTGTCTGCGAAAAAATGTGCAAAAAAATTAGAGCCAGCCTTTCGACTGACTCTGCTCTACCCCAAGCATATTATAATTTATTTGGGTAATTCTCTAACTGGTGGAAAATACCAACTACATTTACAACATCTGCTCTCACATCAAAAATAATAATATAATTCATCTGTGGCACAACTGCTTCTCTATACCCTTTCTTTGCCAGATATGCATCTCTACATTCTGAAAACTGAAAAGGATTGACCTCCAACCTGTCATAGATAACATCAATACTATCTAACAGATGCTCCGCTGCCTGTTCATTCTTTAAGCGATAAATCAAATGATACACAAGATTATCAAGCAATTCATTGGCATGCTCTGTAACATTTAATTTATAAGCCATACTTTGCCCTCGTTTCTCTAAGTGCTGTTCTGGCATCCTTTACCTGTCCTGCCTCTATCTGCTTTTCAGATATCTCTATATCTCTGTATATGGCGATCTGTCTCATGGTTGACTCATAAATCTCCATGCTCATAATTACCATATCACCATAGCCATTTTTTGTAACATAAATTGGCTCCTCTGTCTTATGGCACATATCAGATATCTCTGATGTATTCTTCAGGTCTTTAATTGGAATTATTTGTGGCATAATATACACCTCCTTGTTTATGGTCTAATTATACCATAATTGTGTCCTTTTTCAACTTAATTATTGTTTATTTGATTTCCCATTCTTGGAATTTTTTCTCTTATGCTATCCAATGTCTGTTTTAATTCTTTTACAGAATCCTCAACTGTTTTGTAATTATTACCCAAACTAGTTATATTATCTTTATTTAGTCCTTTTATCTTTATTAATTTTTCTATTATTTTCTGTTTTACTGGTAATAAATATACTTTATCCGTCACTATCACAACATTTAACATCTCATATAAATATAATATTCTCTGAGCATTTAAAGGATGATTTCTCTTATTTTTTCTATCTTCGTCATAATAATTTTGGATAATTTTATCATTATACCACTCTCTGTACTCCTTTTTCTGACTTTGCTCCATCAGTAAATATACTGCTAAAAACAACTTTTCAAATTCTTTAGTATACTCGTCAAGTTCTTTAGTATATTGAACATATTTTAACAAATAATCAAAAGAAAAAATATCAGCCTCACATTCCTGTGCTTTCAAATCATCTGGACTATCTAGTTCACCATCTATATGTCCACACAAAATATGTGCATATTCATGAAAAACTATAAAGTAAAACCCATACTCAAGCAATGATTGAATATATTCCTTTTTTTCTTCTTCATTATTGATAAAACTCCAATTCAGACTTTCTAAATAACTTCTATGAGCATCAACAATTCCTCTATTTACAAATATATAGTATTCATTATCATATTTTGTTGCAAAAGCATTAATAGTATCATCATCCACCATATCAATGTAACAACCAGCAATCAAAATATTTTTTTCCTGTAAAACAACTTGTCGCTCTCGTGCAATCATTTCCTGTGCTAAATTAATCAGTCTTATTCCTTCTTCTGAATAGCATAATTCTTTATCACTTATTGACCTTAAACATTTTATTACATTATCCATAATAAAATTTCTCCTTAAAATGAATTTAACTTTATTATACCTCTAATTATGTTTTTTACTATAAAATTCATCATAATACTACCCCATCAGATTTTGGGAATAATTTCTTGACCTAAAAACTATACCAAAATACCAAAACAATCACATATTTCACAGCTTCCTAAAAATACCTGCTATTCGACAACTACATACAAAAACCACAGGCAATCAACAGTTGAGATTTTAAAAATGCCATCTATGCTGGATACCTACAAGAAATATTCATTCAAAGATAACAACCTTGTGGTTTTATATTCTGCATATATGCAAAAGAAAAGGACTTGCCACACAGAACAAGTCCCTTTCACATCTATATTAAATTTTATCAGGAAGCCCTTCTTAATCTATCCCTGCTGCCTTGAGCAATTCCTTTATGATGATATCTACATCTCGATTTATATAAAACTTTGAAATTTCCTTTGTATTCATCAGATAGTCACGATTAATCTCTTTGCTAAATCCGCTAAGATAATAGCTCACTTCAGCGACTATCGCATATAAGGCATGCAAATATGTTGCTCTTACCTTATACTTGTTGATGTACATTGGAACTGATACACGACTCATATCCATATCATAATACCAAATCCTATACTCTCTGCCTGTTTTTAATCTTATGTCAATATAAAACTGCATCATCAGACAGAGGTCTACTGACTGTACATCAAGTTTCTCCTCTATATGTTTCCCCTTATATGTAATTCCTTCAATGACGAAATCACCACTTATAAGAGGTCTGAGGTGTACTCTCTTCAGTTTCTCCACCTACATCCCCCCTTCTGAATAATCATATTCCATGAAATCCATGACATTGTTCCAGAGAGCATCGTATCTGGATACCCCAAGGACATCCACAATGCCCTCATCCTCAACAATATACTTGTTGAGTAAATCGTCCATGCCATCACAATGTAAAGGCATGACTACAATATTATGGATTTGATGAATCAAATCCTGAAAGAACTTATATAGTTCCTTTACTGGATTGATTGGTGTATCCAGTATTGCTCGGTAAGTCTGATAATTAAACTTGCCAATTGGAGTATTTAGTTTTTCAACTACATCTGCATTGTATCCACCTCCAAATGGATACTCTGCCCTTTACTCGTCTACTTCTACCAGTCTATCTGGCATCAGCAGTTCTGCCTCTACACAGATATCATCGCTCTGATTAGCAATAACCTGTGTACCTACAACAGCTCGAAGCCATACTCTGCATGCTTCTACTGCCTTTTCATAACGCTCCATAACCTGAGCATCATTCTCATGATCTCTCTCTCCCTCATAAACAGCTACTGCATCACCCTCTGTTAGCTGCTTTACCACATTAGTTGTCTTTACACCTAATGCGAATACTATCGCCTGCACATTCGCTACTATTTCCATATTGTTTGCCCTCCTAATTTTAATTATCTGTTGCTGGAGATGACTGGCTATATGCAAATCATCTGTTATACCAAAATAGAATCTTTCTAGGATTATCCTATCTTGATTTTCATCCTATATAGCAGTCATTCTACTGACAATGTTTATATTCCAACTTGAGTTGGATATTAAATATAAAAAAATCTTATGCTGCCAGAAGCTGTCTTAAATTATGAGACCTATGCGTTTTTTATAGGAGTGTCTATTATAGTACTGAAAAAGGACAGCCATCTGACTGTCCTTTATTTCCATTTAGTCCTTATTCAATTTATATTCTTTAACCCTTTCCATAAAATTGTCAGGTAAAATAAAACGATACCCTCGTTTATTATGATACTTTGTATCCAATCTAGGAACTTTTTTTCCTGCTCGTGAAGTCGTTTCAGTCCAAACTAATCTTTTGCTCTCCAACATATCCTGTAAAAATTTTTCAAAATCCTTTACCCCTAATTCTTCCTGAAGTATATAGAACGCTTCTGCTGTAGGTATAAAAATTGAATACTTACTTCCGTTAAATCTTGAAGCAATCTTACAGGTATTTTTTATTAACTCGGATGTATTTTCATCATCTTCAAAAGGAATAGTTCCCTCAACACCATTTTCAGTTTTTTGCATTACTGCCACTTCATTGCCATGTATCACATTATAATCCACCAATTGACTGTAAATATTAAATGATGACTGTTCATTCTGAGCCTTTTTTACAACAACACTATCAAAAAAGAAATGATATACTCCTTCAACATCATATTTTTGTTCTAAAGTTTTTTCAAGAACCTCAAGTCCAACCATAAATAATGCAAGTGTTTTCACAAATCTAGGTGTGTCATGAATGTAATAATGCTTATCCCTTGCTTCACTCAGGAAACGATCTTCCCATTTGGAGAATGTTTCTGACAATTTATCATTCACATTGAACTCTAAATTATCTATTACATATTGAGCAATCAACGGACTAATTAATCCATAGTTTTCGCAAACAATATTTTTTATATCATCTGATATTTTTGAATCATCTGTCCATTTAACCCCATCTAACTCGATAATTCTAGGTTTTAATCCATTTTCAGTAAGTGCCGAAAAAAGATCTTTCTCTCCAGATGTTAAAATTCCAGTTGTATACTCAGATTTTACATTTGCTCTTGAACCATTTGATTTCAACCTCTGCCTTCCTTTTCCAGATGCTAATGCATAGAAAAATGAATCTTTTATTTTGTTATCACATAACTGTGTATCATCAATAGCAATTGCATAGCCATTGTTAAAATCCAATTCAATCAAGGCATTATCTGTTCCGTTAAATGTAGAATATATTGATGTTTTCTCCGCATCACTCTGAGGTACTGGTTTTCCTGAAAATGAAGCACACAGTTCTAACGATGTAGTCTTTCCACTCCCCCGTTCTCCGCATAAATGAACAATAAAATTCAAAATTTGTTTATGTAACACATTATTGAAATACCACAACAACACTGACGCAGTTGACATTGATAAAACTGCCTGCAGAGGTATGTTCTTATCTTCAATCATATATTTCTGTATCATCTTTTTATAATTATCAACTGTTCCTTTCTGCTCAATGCATAGCTTTCCAGTATACTCTATATCCCCAATGTATTTCTTTTCTGAATAACAGCCTTCAGAAGAAACAAATGCTACTTTATCATCATCCATAAATCTCCATCCTGCCTTAGAATATGTGTTTTTAAATACTAGTGGTGTTTCTACAATTTTTTCATTGGAAGGTTTTTCATAGCCTAATACATATGACTCATATTGCTTCAAATACATATACAACAGCCTATCATCGTATACATATCCACCTTTTTCGTTTATTAATTTACTCAGGTAAGCCGCTTTAAATTTTGCACGTGGAACTACAATACTAATCTCTTTGCCACAAATATTTATAAAATTTATAACATAAGAATAATTTCCTTTTTCATCAATACAACAATCTTTTATCCACATCTTACCGCAAACTATATTCTGCCATGCATTGTTGACTTTTCTTTCTGCCGCTTCTTCAGAATCATTTGTTATAAGTCCATTAGCCACTAATCCATTCTTCAATTCGTCATATGTTACTTTATTATTTTCCATTGTTCCATCCTCCAATCAACATATTCTTTATCATCTTTTCTCTTTTTTCTTTCATCCACTGGAATAAGTGGCGGATTAGTTTGAAATTTTGGATTGCACATAAGGTATCTGTGTTTTGAATGTTCTGTACTCAATCTTCCTTTTATCACAGCTTTTTCAGACAACACACAAAATTGGTCATGCATTCTGTCAAGAGGACTAACTTCTTTTATACACACCACTTTATCTTCATTCACTTCAAATGCTGGTTTTGATAATGTACTCATAATCATTCCACCATCTGATTTCTCAAATACTATCTGTTTGTGAGATATTGACTCACTAACCATATTGTCTACCACCTTATACACGGGTATGAATGGTATAAACTTTGAACTCATTGTGTAACTCCTTTCCTATAAACTTCATGTATTAATCAGGAACTTGTCGACGCATCCTTAACTTCGCTTTTTATTATGCACTATAAGCTATCTTTTGTAAGTTAGCCTAAAGAAAAGAACTTTGTGCTGGATTTATGCTGTCTCACAAATAATTTTTTGTTCTATCGCACAAATCACATTTATCTGTTTCAAAATTATCAATTATAATATTGTGCACTAATTATTTTTGATTATGACGCAATTATAATATGGAAAATTACTGCTTGTCTGTCAGACTATATATAATTTTTATATGTTGAATTTATGGCTTGATAGGTAGGGGATTTTATAATTCATCGCACAAAAATAAGAGCCTCTCGGCTCTTACTTCCTAATTCTTTTTATATTTTGTTCTGAAATCTGTCCAATCCATCTTAATCAATCGTCCATGATGTGTAAACTCAATATTATATTTTTTACCAAAATCGTCATTGGTAATATTATCAAAATCAATATCTGTAATAAATGCGATATTCTGCTGTTTATTACGATTACTTTCTCTATACAGAAAAACATATAATTTTCTACTTGCATTTATAACATCAACCAATTGATACAATGTACTGATAGAAACTTTTTCCTTGATAGGAATATCGTCTCTCAGCGTAAACTGTTCCTCTGCCTCCATTCTCTGCCCAGTATATAATTTATCAAACAAAGTTTCTCCATCTACTCCTTTTTCAACATATGTAGACCATGTCAGAATCCAATTTCCCCTATGATTATTTAATGTATCTAACAAAATTCTCATCCAAGTTCCGCTCATATTAAATCTTTTATATTCCCTTATATACTTAGGAGCATCGACATAAAGCAGTGCTTCATCAAAATCATCACTATCTTTTGCGTAAAAGAAATAATCTTCCCTTAAACTCTTTTTAATATCATCTATGCTGCATTTATGAAAATCAAGTTTTCTAAACTCATTTGCAAATTGCACGAACTCCTCTTTTGATAGCTTTATAAATTCCTCCGCCCTTCTTGTAAATGTTTTCGTCTCATCAATCCATCCTGTTACCTTGTTTCCCACAATCTCCAGATTGGAATCTACCCAATATTCGGGAGAAAAACATAAATTAACAAAAATATATGCCGCCATCTGCTCTTTAGTATACTTAATACCTGCATATGACTGGTATCTTACTGTGTTTTCTTCTCCTATTTCTTGAATTTTCTCTATCTTATTGTTCATAATAAGTTTAATTTGTCCCAATTCATTCAATGTCTGCTCTTGTATCAGCTTTAGCTCTTTATCAACATTTTTAATTTCCAAATAATGTTGCAGTTTCCCAATTATCTTATATACCTTGACAGGCTTTTTTAAAGCATCCTGAAGTACGCTGAATAAAAAATAATCTTTTTCACTTACGCATACCACCTTATGCTTATATCCATTTGCACACAATGCAGGTACAAGTCCAAACTTTCCAAACACATCAACAATACTATCGGTACAAATATCTGCACTGCATATGATATGATGAATCATTGCTCTGTATATAGGATTACACTCAACCTGTGCATAATTAAATGGCAAGAATAAATTATCATATTTTTCCTGCTGGAGCTTCATATCAGGTGAATACATATTCCAGTATTTTTTTCCAAAGACATCCTTCGGCAAGTTAATATTATTCTCTATCAGTTCTGTCTGCCTAGCCTGTGGATTTGCTTTAAGCTCATTATACAATACTCTCCATACAACAATTTTAAACCACTCTGGATAATCTATTATAGAACATTTGCATGGATTGAAAACTCTGTCTATCCACTCATTTATTTTTGCTACAGCATCTGAAAAATTCATACTTTCCAACTGCCAACAATCATTTTTTATATTATCTGCAACATCTGAAAATTCTTCATCAAAGTTCACTTTATCTATGGCATCTGAAAATTCATACATATACATATCCTCTTTTCTTTGGGTTTTTGGGTTTTACTCTCAACTTGTATTCGTAAAATCATTATATCAAAGAAAACTTCATACACATATCACTTTTTATGGGTTTTTGGGTTTTTTATGGAAATGATGTATAAGACCGAACTTCTCCTTGCAAAACTTCCAGCTACGCTATTGCAAGACCGTTCTCTATAGATACCCCCGAAACACTTTCAAAAAATATCTTTCTGTGTCCCGATATATATTTTTCTGAATATAATTGTCCCGAAATTGACCCGTAGAGCCAACAAAAAAGCCCCACAAAGCCCATAAATACAGGCTTTGTGAGGCAAAATCCGCTATTCAAACTCTACAAAGACTAACGCTTTTTGTTTAGGAATTATTCTCTGTAAT
>OGKF01000282.1_pt1 | contig 31221 bp, 25 predicted proteins | sample 1572391 | NCBI WGS metagenome assembly OGKF01 (sample SAMEA2582095, study PRJEB24529) | metagenome | biome: Human gut stool | place: China | collected 2011
TTACCGGTATTATCTACCACCACTTTTTCACTGCCCTTGGTCCCCTGCAGAGTGGTCTCCATATAGGACTCAATGCCACTTTTTCCTACGACATCATTAATGGTATAGGCATCCTCGTTTCCGCCTTCTGCCACCACCTGTTCATTCAGATCCGTCAGTTCATCGGAAGAGATTTTGCCGGTATAACCGAGTATATGTGCGAAATACTTGCTGTCTATGTAATGTCTCACCGTATCTTCCACAATGGAAACACCATCTAACTGATCGGAATTCTCCATAATGACAGCAACTGTTTTCTCGCTGACATTCGTTGCCACGGTAGTTCCCACATATTTTCGGAAGGAGGTCAGATTCATGGCATACCGGATAGTCACCATCTGCAGCCATTCTTCCTTCGTATAACCTTTTCCGACAATAAAAGGTGAAGTACGATCTTCCGGATCCTCATACTGTCCGATGGCAAAACCTTTTGCCCGGCTTAAGTATTCCATTAGTTCCTGGGCTGTCATAGCCTTCTCTTCTTCAGAGAGCTTGTCTACCGTCTTATAACCAAGCACATCCGCCTGGAAACGCAGCAATGCGGTTCCATCTACAGAATAGACATAATCCCCATCCTCATCAATGACAATTTTAAAATCCGTGATAACGCTGTCACCGTTTTTCTCAATCAGCTTGATCAGTCGGTACACAACATCATTCACCTCGGCATTTTTATTCCGGCTGGACTCAAACACATCCTCGATCTTCACAGAATAAGCCAGTTCATTTTCCGCCAGTACATTGCCGTTCCTGTCCAGAATCCGTCCTCTGGTACTGGATATATCCCTGGTCTTCTCGATCTGAAGGATAAAGTCGTTCAGATACTCTTCTCCGTTTACGATCTGCAGGTTGAAACAGCGGTAAAGCAGAACACCGGCAAAAAAAGCAAACAGTATCATAAGTACTGTCAGTCTGCTGGTCACAATATTAATAATGTGATCTCTAATTTCACGAAACAAATTTCTGTGCGCTCCTTTTTTCCTTCTCCTCCAGTTTCTGATTAATCTTCAGGATCAGAGGATACAAAATAATCGTAACAACGATGGTGTAAAGTGCCTCCGGCAGGATCACACTTGTAAAATAATACGGGAAATGAAAACGCCCTCTCAAAAGAAACATCAGAATGTAACAAATCAATCCATAAGAAATGTCGCTGACAATAATAAGCGCCAACGGCAGCTTGATATCCTCCGGATAAAAGATCCGGCTGAATTTCCCGTTAACAAAGCCTATGTACATCATGACCATGGCATAAAATCCCAGGAAACTTCCGAAAAAAATATCACATAAAAGCCCGCAGGAAAATCCGATCAGCAGTCCCTCCTTCTCCCCTCTCATAAATCCGAAGGAAGAAGTCAGAATGATCATCAGATTGGGAATGATTCCGCCCATTGCCAGGCCGTTAAATACACTGCACTGCAAGACAAAAAATAAAAGGATCAGAAGAACCACTACAATCTTGCGCAGGAAGCTGCTGTTATTCTCCATCTGCGCCTCCTCCCGGAACCTGCTGTTTTTTGTCCGTGATCACCAGCACCTCACTCAGATGCTCGAAATCCACCACCGGAGTCAGGTATCCGGATTTCGTCAGATTATTGGTATCTTTATTGATGGTACTGATATAGCCGATCAGGATATTGGGAAGATATTTATCACTGATATCGGAAGTAACTACCTTATCTCCCTCTGCCACTGCATCCTGGCTGTCCACCAGCTTGCTGAAAGGAATCACTCCCTGGGCCATCATCTGCAGATCTCCGGATACGATCAGATTGTCACCCGTGGCAAGTGTCATACCGCTGACATTGGAATTGTCGGAAATAATGGAAGTCACCCGGGACCAGTTCGGTCCTACGGACGTAATGCGTCCCACCAGACCGCCTCCGGCGATCACATTCATATCATCCGCCAGCCCATCATTAGAGCCTTTGTCAATGACAAAAGAAGAATACCAGTTGCCGGAATCTCTGCTGATGATCCGGGCACCGATCTTATTGTAATCCCCGTATTCTTCATCAAGCTCCAGCAACCCTCTCAGTTCATTCAGTTCATATTTGTCCTGCTGCAACAGAGTGTTCTCTTCCGTCAGGGAAGCCACCTGTTCCTTCAGGGCACTGTTCTCCGCTAAAAGTGTCCGGATCTGCACCAGTTCATCGGAACGATTTGCCAGCCATTCTCCGGCCTTGGCGATCCCCTGTTCAAAGGGTACGATCACATATCCCACCACTCTGTTGAACGGTCTGTTAAATACATTGGTTCCAAAGGTCACCAGCATCATGATGGTGCAGAGGATAGTTAAAATAAAAAGGAGATATTTACTCGGTAAAGTAAACCTCTCCCCTTTTCTTTTTACGACTGGGCTCATTTACTCATCCCTTCAATTGCATAAGCTACCGTTTTATAGTTATCATCCTTGATGATCTTGGCAAGTCCTGTTGCCACGCTGGTCAGCGGATTCTCAGCCACATTCACATGCAGTCCGGTACCGGTTGCCAGTCTCTCTGCCAGATGACTTACCTGGGATGCTCCTCCGGTCAGATAAATACCGTGACGGTAAATATCCGCTGCCAGTTCAGGGGGTGTTCTCTCCAGTATCACCTTTACATTATCAATAATGGTATTAAAGTGCTCTTCCAGAGACTCGTCCACCATTCTTGTGGGAATCTCACGCTCCACCGGCAGACCGGTGACAATGTCTCTGCCGTATACTACAGCACCCTTTCCTTCTTCTTCCAGTTCCTTCAGGGCAATCTTCACATTCTCCGCCGTCTTGCCACCGATGATCAGAGAGAATTCTCTTCTGACTGCCGCACGGATGGCATCATCAAATTTCATGCCGCCCACCTTGATCAGACGGCTCAGTACGATACCGCCCAGTGACAGGATGGAGATTTCCGTGGTCTCATAGCCGACATTCACCACCAGGACGCCCTGGGAATTTTTTACATCGATATCCAGGCCCAGACCGTCTGCCACGGCCTTCTCCACTACCATGATCTTCTTGGCCTTTACGTTAGCTCCTTTGATCAGATCATAGAATGCTCTTTTTTCCACCTCGGTAACATCCGTAGGCACTGCAATGAAGAAATCAGAAGGCTTGGTATTGCCCTTCTGCAGATCACCGATAAAATACTTTACCAGCGTCTCCATATTTTTGATATCCGCGATCACACCATTGGAAAGCGGATAAGAAATATGAATATTGCTGGGAGCTTTCTCATACATTTCAAATGCAGAGTTACCATAAGCAAATAAAGTATTCTTATTCTCGATGGCAATCATATTTTTTTCGATCATGATATTGTCATCATTGCGGTTATAGATCTTTATATTGTTGGTACCAAGGTCGATACCAAATGCATTGTTTGCCACTGTCGTTATCCCTTTCTTATATCAAAAATTTTTGCTCTCTGAAGCTAGTATACCTGTTATCGCCAATAATAATGTGGTCTAACAGCGGAATGTCCATCTGGGTTCCCACCTTTGCCACATTTTCCGTCAGCTCCCTGTCGGATCTGCTGGGAGTGGGATCTCCGCTGGGATGATTGTGCACGAGGATAAGACTGACTGCCTTGTCCTTTAACGCCTCCAAAAATATCTCTCTGGGAGAGATCAGTGCCATATTGACGCTGCCGTCCGACAATTTCTTCTCACGGATCAGCTGTCCTTTGGCATCCAGACAGAGCAGATACACACATTCGGTATCCCTGTGTCTGAGTTTTTCCATAAAATATTCCGCCACATGATCCGCTCTGGTGAAGCAGATCCCCTCTCTGGCTTTGGCCCGGCTCATCCTGTTGGACAGTTCGGCGATGCATTTTAGTTTCACCGCTTTCACCATGCCGATGCCCCGGATCTCCATCAGTTCTTCCACACTCACATCATGCAGACCCAGCAGTCCTTCTCTCGGATAGGTGGCCAGTGCCAGTACCTTCTCAGCCAGCGCCACCGCAGAATCCTCCTTCGTCCCGGTTCGCAGAATCACCGCAAGCAATTCCGCCTCCGTAAGATTCTCCGGTCCGAACTGCAGAAATCTCTCATAGGGAAGTCCCCGGTCTGTATTTACCTGTACATTCTTCTCGGGCATAAGTCTCCTTCTGCCTGCTCCGACGTATGCTGCCTAACGGATAAAACGGTATACCACAAACGCTATGATCACACCGATCACACTGGCGATCGTGATGTTAAACTCCAGCCCGAAAGTCAGAATAATGAAACCGAGATTCAGTTCCACTGGACTGCTGAGGCCGAAATTCTGTCCGTAATTCAGAAAAGTACCGTCGAAATAAGTCCCTATAAATCTGCCGATCACAAATCCGATCAGTACCAGGACGATCAAAACCCAATTAATTCTCTTCAAGGTAGTTCCTCTTCTTTCTTCTGTGTACTCTCCATGGCTGAACAGTCTCCCCGTGAGCCTGTCTTCCATACGTCTTTTTATACTATCACAAAAAGCTTCTTCTGTACACAAATTTAGTAGATTTTATTTTGCGCTTTTTCTACAGGATTCGTATTTTTCAATGTAGTTCTACATGCTTTCCGGATCTGTTCTTCCGTCACAAGACCTTTTTGTACCAGTACCTGCAGGGATTTCAGAATACCGAATTTGGCATGCTGCCAGGTCAGTCCGCCCTGGAAATACACTGCATACGGAGGCTTGATGGGGCCGTCCGCAGACAGCTCAATGGAGGAACCGGAAACAAATGCTCCCGCTGCCATAATGACCTGTGCATCATATCCCGGCATATCCCAGGGTTCCGGTGTCACATGACTGTCTACCGGTGCCGCCGCCTGAATTCCCTGGCAGAAGCCGATAACCCCCTCAGGCTGACCGAAGGTCACTGCCTGAATGATATCGTGTCGGCTCTCACTGCCGTTCGGTACTACCGCAAAACCTAATTTTTCATAGACATTGGCTGCAAAGATCGCACCCTTCAGTGCTCCCGCCGTCACCGTGGGAGCCAGGAAAAATCCCTGATAAAAATCTTTCAAAATGCCAAGGGAAGCGCCGACTTCCTTGCCCAGCCCCGGAGAGGTCAGACGGTATGCCGCATTTTCCACACATTCTTTCTTTCCGGCAATATATCCGCCGATAGGAGCCAGTCCGCCTCCGGGGTTCTTGATGAGAGATCCTACGATCATATCCGCACCCACGTCGGAAGGTTCTATGGTCTCCACGAATTCTCCGTAGCAGTTATCCACCATGCAGATCACGTCCGGCTTAATACCTTTAATGAAGGCGATCAGTTCGCCGATCCGCTGTACGGACAGGGTTGGTCTGGTCTGGTAGCCCTTGGATCGCTGGATCGTTACCAGATGAGTTTTCTCATTGATATTCTCACGGATTTTATCGTAATCAAAGCTTCCGTCCGGCAGTAGATTCACCTGGCGATAAGTCACACCGTATTCTGCCAGCGATCCCTTCGACGGGCGGATACCGATGACTTCTTCCAGCGTATCATAGGGTTTGCCTACCGGGGACAACAGTTCGTCTCCAGGTCTTAAATTGCTCATCAGAGCCAGTGCCAGTGCATGGGTGCCGCAGGTGATCTGAGGGCGCACCAGTGCATCCTCCGTATGGAAAGTCGCTGCATAGACAGCCTCCAGGGTATCTCTTCCAAGATCGTTGTAGCCGTAACCGGTAGTGCCCAACAGGCAGGCCTCACTGACCTGATGCTGCTGCATGGCATTTACCACCTTTAACTGATTGTATTCCGCGTTACTATCCACTTCATCAAAGCGGTCTCTTAAACTTTTCTCAATGGTGCAGCCGTAATCATATACGGTCTTGCTGATTCCCATAGACAGGTATATCTCTTCATTACTGCTTCTCATAAATCTCTTTTTCTCCTAATTCTCTGATCATGTATTCCAATATTTTCTCTTCGTTATAATCAAACCGGCCCTTGTCGATCCAGGTGACTTCACTCTCTCTGCGAAACCATGTCAGCTGTCTCTTGGCAAAATGCCTGGTATCCCGTTTCAAGGTATAGACCGCATCTTCCAGGCTGCATTCTCCATCCAGATATTCCAGAATCTCCTTGTAGCCCAGTCCCTGCATGGACGTCATGCCCTTACGGCATCCCATATCCTTCAGTTGTCTTACCTCATCCACCAGACCCTGTGACATCATTTCATCGATTCTGTCCTCGATCCGTGCATACAGCTTTTCCCGGTCGTCCGTCAGCACAAAATAGCTGAAATTATAGGGACTTGTCCGTTCTTTTTCCCTCTCGTTGTGTACAGAGATCGGTTCTCCTGTCAGTTCATAATATTCTAAAGCACGGATGGTTCTCTTGATATTATTGGCATGAATATTCTCCGCCGATACGGGATCGACCTTCTTCAGCATCTCATGCAGACTCTCCGGTCCCTGTTCTTCTGCCAGAAGTTCCAGTTTTTTTCGATATTCGGTATTCTCTTCGTTTTCCGTAAAATCAATGCCCCGAAGCACCGCCTGAATGTAAAATCCGGTGCCTCCCACCAGAATAGGGATATGGCTCCTGTCATATATCTGCTCCATACATTCCAGACAATGTTTCTGGAACACTACTACATTGAATTCTTCCCAGGGCTCCAGAATATCGATCAGATGATGGGGCACCCCCTCCATCTCCTCCGGACGGATCTTGGCAGAACCGATATCCATATGTTTATATACCTGCATGGAATCTGCCGACAGGATTTCTCCGTTTATGGCTTTTGCCAGCGCGATGGACAGTTTTGTCTTTCCCACAGCTGTCGGCCCGGTCAGGACCACCAGTGGTTTCTTTTTATTCTGTATTACCGACATTATTTTTTCCTTACTCTTTTTATCCTGCTATCCGTTGTTCTGGGTACAGTTTGCTGCATCGATGGCGATGACCAGCATCAGACCCTCCAGTTCATCCTGTGGATCGGAGAAATTAATAGTATACGTATCTCCCCAGTGAAACAGTTCTTTGGAGATATGAATGATACTGCTACATCCATTGTATACATCATAATCCCATCCCAGAAAATCTCCCTCCACGCGCCAGCCGTTATAGTCGATCTCATATCTGGGCTTGAAAAAAGAAAACTGTTTGCGGATTTCACCACGGACCCGGCCACCGATCTCGATTTCAAAGGCCGGAAGAAAGGTAAGCAGCCGCTGTCTGATTACTCCCAGTTCATGGTTATTTCTGTCGTATACATGCAGCTGGTGTCCCAGGGAGAAAAACTCCGCTTTTACAAAATATTTTGGATTTTCATTTTCATCATAGACATCATAGGAATCTGTCCAGGAAAACACTCTCTGTTTGATCAGTAAACGCATTATACTATCCTCTTAAATTTCTTCTCCAGATCTGTCTCCGTCATGGTAATAATAGTGGGTCTGCCGTGGGGACAGTTGTAGGGATTATCCAGGGTCAGAAGTTCGTCGATCAATTTCTCCGCCTCCTGAAAGCTCAGACGGTTATTTCCTTTGACCGCCGCCTTGCAGGACATGGATGCAATCTTTTCCTCAATGACCTGAAAACTTCCGCGATTGCCGGTCTCCTGGGACAGTTCATCCAGCACTGCCAGGAACAGTTCCCTCTCACTGCATCCGTAGAGATCCACTGGCACACTACGGAGGGCATATTCGTTGCCTCCGAAAGCATCAATCTCAAATCCCAGCTGTGCAAAAGCATCCTCATAGGTGTGCAGAATGCTTTCCTCCTGCCCTGTCAGGCTGACAATAATCGCCGGCATCAGACGTTGGGACACCACACTCTTTTCATAAAACTGTTTCATCAGGCGTTCATATTTTACCTTTTCATGAGCCGCATGCTGGTCAATGATGAACAATTTGTCTTCAAACTGGATCAGCCAGTAAGTATCAAAGACCTGACCGATAATCCGGTAACGGCTGCGATTCTGCATGGACAACAGTTTTTCCTCGAACAGATTCAACTGCTGGGTATTTTTGATCTCCGGTTCCGGGGCGGCAGCTGCATCCTGCGACGATGCCGTGGGCTGTCCGGAAGCAGTTGTTGTGGCCATCTGTTCCTGTACCGGGTTCTTCCTGTCTTCCGGCGGCACTGCCTCCACGAAGAAATCATCTTCCTGCGGTACGGCTGTGGTGCTGACTGCTTTGGAAACTTCTGGTGTATTACCGTACAGGACGGCCTGCGTTTTTTTCACCGTCACAGTTCCTGCAACACCCACTGTGGAGTTCTCTATTAGCTCCGGCTTGCGGATACTGGTCTGTACCCCGGCATGATTTTCCTGCCAGACAGGTTTCTGTATAAATTCTCTCCGGTCCCTGGAAGCTGCTTCATATTTTGCTGCCTCCATGACACGATAGCTTTCTTCTCTCTTTTTTTCAAATACTTCCGGTGTGTGTTCTTTCCAGGAAGCTCTTCTCTCTTCCTGTTCTTTCTTCTGGATTGCCTTTTCATCCTCCAGAGAAGCATCCGGGATCATCTCCCGGTTCCGCAAAGTGATGGCGATCTTCTCACTGAGCATTCTGGCAAATGCCATGCCGTCAGAGAACCGCACATCCATTTTGGAAGGATGTACGTTCACATCCACCGTCTCCGTATCCATGGTGATATGCAGTACGCACAGTGGAAACTTATGCTGCATCAGATACTGCTTGTAGCCTTCCTCGATAGCCTTGGCGATCACACCGCTGCGGATAAAACGACCGTTGATAAAATAGATCTCGAAGTTACGGTTGGAACGCACCAGTACCGGTTTGCCCAGATATCCTTCGACTTTGATGCCGTTCTCTTCGATCTGGATAGGCACCAGCTCTGCGGCAATCTCCCTGCCGTAGATCCGGTAAATTACCTCCCGCAGGTCACCGTTTCCGGAGGTATGGAATCTGGTCTGGTTTCCCAGTACGAATTTAAACGAAATATCCGGTCTCGACAATGCCAGATGTTCCATCAGATCCGTGATATAACTGCCCTCTGTGGCAGGCTGTTTTAAGAACTTCCGGCGTACCGGCGTATTAAAAAACAGGTTCCGCATGAGGAACGTTGTGCCGTCCGGTGCACCGATTTCATCAATGGATTGCTCCCGCGCCCCTTCCAGTACCATGCGGGTACCCGTGAGATTTTCCTTTCGCTTGGTAATGATCTCCACCCGGGAAACTGCCGCGATACTGGATAAAGCCTCACCACGGAATCCCAGACTCGCAATATGGTTCAGATCATCCGCATCCTCTATTTTACTGGTGGCATGGCGCAGGAACGCGGTAGGAAGCTGATCTCTCTCGATACCGCAGCCGTTATCCGTCACGCGGATGAATTCAATGCCGCCTTCCTTTGCCTCCACCGTGATTGCTGTAGATCCGGCATCAATGGCATTCTCCACCAGTTCCTTTACCACACTGGCTGGTCTCTCCACCACCTCACCGGCAGCGATCCTGTCGATCGTCCGGGAGTCCAGTACATGTATTCCCATAAATCTCCTCCCTTATGCTTTCTAGCCGTTCCAGCGGTTCTTTAACTTATTCTGCAGGCGGTACAAAGTATTCAGTGCATCCAGCGGTGTCAGAGTCGTTACTTCGATCTCCATCAGTTCCTTCAGCACATCCTCGTCCGTCACCGTATCAAACAGAGACATCTGCGCCAGATCCACTTCATCGTATTTTGGCTGTTTTTTTGCTTTCCCATCGCCCTTATTATCAATGGCGATACTCTGCACCTTTTCGGTGATATCATTGTCGGACAGCTGTTCCACGATCTCTTTTGCACGGTCAATGACCATATCCGGCACACCGGCCAGTTTGGCCACCTGGATACCGTAGCTCTTGTCTGCACCGCCCTTTACGATCTTACGCAGGAATACAATATCGTCTCCGCATTCCTTGACTGCGATGCAGTAGTTGTTGACATTGTTCATTTTGCCTTCCAGCTCGGTCAGCTCATGATAATGGGTGGCAAACAGTGTCTTCGCTCCCAAAAGCTTTCGATTACTGATATGTTCGATCACTGCCCAGGCAATGCTCAGGCCATCAAAGGTGGACGTGCCTCTTCCGATCTCATCCAGGATCAGAAGACTTTTGGATGTGGCATTCCGTAAAATATTCGCCACCTCATTCATCTCCACCATGAACGTGGACTGCCCGCTGGCCAGGTCATCCGACGCACCCACACGGGTAAAGATTCTGTCTACAATGCCGATGTTGGCACTTCTGGCAGGCACAAAACAACCGATCTGTGCCATCAGCACGATCAGTGCCGTCTGACGCATATATGTGGATTTTCCTGCCATATTCGGACCGGTGATGATGCTGATACAATGACTTCCATTATCCAGATAGGTGTCGTTGGCAATGAACATGTCATTAGTGATCATCTGTTCCACCACAGGATGTCTGCCATCCTTGATATCAATGACACCTTTTTCATTTAACTTCGGGCGTACATAATGATTGCGCTCAGACACCAGGGACAGGGATGCATAAACATCCAGCTTTGCAAGCGCCTTGGCGGTATTCTGGATACGTACCAGTTCCTGTGCGATGGTATCCCGGATTCTGCAGAAAATATCATACTCCAGTGTCTGAAGCTTGTCCTCCGCATTTAAGATCGTATCTTCCAGTTCTTTTAATCTCGGTGTGGTATACCGCTCCGCATTGGCAAGGGTCTGCTTGCGGATATAATCCTCCGGCACCAGATCCTTGTAGGAATTGGTCACCTCAAAGAAGTAGCCGAACACATTATTTTTTTTGATTTTGAGATTCTTGATTCCGGTACGTTCTCTGTCTTCTTCCTCCAGTTGGACCAGCCATTGTTTGCCGTCATGTTTGGCTGCACGCAGATGATCTATAGTCTCATCGAACTGATCCTTGATCATTCCGCCTTCACGAATAGATATGGGCGGTTCCTCAACGATTGCCTCGTCAATCAGCTGATAAATGTCCTCCAGTCCATCGATTTCTTCCCGGATGGCTGCCAGCTCCTCTTTCTGGAAGCCCGCCAACACCGTCTTGATAGGCGGCAGCATCTGCAGAGAGTTACGAAAAGCGATCAGATCTCTGGGGTTTGCCGTCTTATAAGTTACTTTGCTGAGCAGTCGTTCCAGATCGTAAACCGGATTCAGGTACTCTCTGATCTCGTCCCGGGAGATAGAATCCTGATTCAGTTCCTGGATTGCATCCAGACGTTTCTCCATTTCTTCCTTATCAATCAAAGGCTGCTCAATATAGTTTCGCAGCAGTCTGCCGCCCATGGCCGTCTTCGTCTTGTCCAGTACCCACAACAGAGACCCTCTCTTCTGCTTTTCCCGCAGTGTCTCTGTCAGTTCCAGATTTCTTCTGGTGGAACTGTCCAACAGCATGTATTTGCTGGTAAGATAGGGAGAAATATGAGTAAAATGTTCCAGATCCGTCTTCTGGGTATCATATAAATATTGCAGTAATGCTCCTGCTGCCAGAATTCCTGTAGGAAATTCCTCAACACCGAGGCCGATCAGAGTATTCACCTTAAAATGTCTCATAAGGATCCGCCGGCAGCCGTCATCATCGAACATGTGAGACTCCAGTGAGCTGACCGACATATGTAACCGGGACTTCAAGTCCTCCACATCATATCCGCTGACCAGAAAGGCCTCATTGCAGATGATCTCCGAGGGCTCATATTTCATCAGTTCGTCCTTCAGTTTCCGCAGGTCTTCTACCTCTGTCACATAATAATCTCCGGTAGTGACATCCGCTGCGGAAATGCCGATTCCATCCGAGGTATAGGCAATGCACATCAGGTAATTGTTCTTGCTGGCTTCCAACGACTGGACATCCAGGTTGGTCCCCGGGGTCACCACACGGATAACCTCTCTCTTCACCAGTCCCTTTGCCAGCTTTGGGTCCTCCACCTGTTCGCAGATGGCTACTTTATAGCCCCTGCTGACCAGTCTGGCCAGATATGTCTCCACCGCATGATAGGGAATACCACACATAGGAGCACGTTCCTCCAGTCCACAGCTTTTTCCGGTCAGTGCAATTTCCAGCTCTTTGGATGCTACTATAGCATCGTCAAAGAACATTTCATAAAAGTCTCCCAGGCGATAAAAAAGGATGCAGTCCTTATACTGCTCCTTGGTCTCCATATATTTTTGCATCATTGGTGTCAATTCAGCCATGATTTTCTCCTGTTCTGTAAAAGAATACACGACAAAGCGGACACGCAAAAGCTTGCGTATCCGCATCTATCTTAGCACAAAATATTGAGGTTGTAAATTAAAGAACCCGTCCACAAATGATAGTTTTTGCCCCTTATCCCAACCGTGCGGCGCGCTCCAGTGCATCATCAATATGCGCACACACATTCTCTCTGCCGACCTTGTCCAGGAAACCGCTCTTCTCCATGACATGCATGGGCTGTTCCCCTACATGGGACAGAATGATCTGGATATTTTTCTTCTTGCAGTCTGTATATAGCTGTTCCAGATTATGCATAGCTGTGGCATCGATAGCGCTCACGCTGCGCATACGCAGTACCAGGCAGTTCATTTTCTCATCTAATGTGATCTTCAGGATCTTGTCCGCTGCGCCAAAGAACAGAGGGCCGCTGACCTCATAAACCATAGTGTTGTGCGGTACGACTCTTAAGGACAGGCTGTCCGCATCATCCTCATCGTCCACATATTTCCAGCCTTCCACTTCCGTCACATCGCTCATACGTTTCATGAACAGAATGGCTGCCAGCAGGATACCTACCTCAATGGCTACCACCAGATCAAACACAACGGTCAGTACAAACGTGGTCACCAGAACGATGATATCGCTCTTGGGTGCAGTCTTGCAGAGTCCTACGAACTTCCGCCAGTCACACATATTGTATGCCACCATGAACAGGATCGCTGCGATGGTAGGCATGGGGATCAGTGCCGCATACGGCATCAGCACCACCAGTATTAACAGCAGTGTCACAGAATGTACCATACCTGCAATAGGGGTACGTCCGCCGTTTTTCACGTTGGCTGCGGTTCTGGCAATGGCTCCGGTAGCCGGAATTCCTCCGAACAATGCGGAAGTAATGTTGCCGGCACCCTGGGCGATCAATTCCATGTTGGAGCGGTGTCTACTATTCACCATGCTGTCTGCCACCACACAGGAAAGCAGAGACTCGATAGCCGCCAGAATAGCGATGGTGAAAGCATCCGGCAGGACATTCTGTACGGTCTTCAGGCTGAAGGACGGCAGAGAAATTGTCGGGAGCTTATTGGAGATCTCATACAGATCTCCGATGGTGTTTACATTCATATTAAGCAGTGCTACCATGGCACTTCCCACCAGTACTGCAATCAGTGAAGGGGGAATCTTCTTGCAGAAGCCCGGCAGATACTGCCATACGATCAGAATCAGCAGACTGATCACACCCACCAGAAGGGCCTGCAGATTGGTGGTGGATATAAACTGAAATACCGCTTTTAATTTGTCCATGGTCTCGATCAGCGGCTCTTCGCTGACAATGGTCAGTCCCATGAAGTCCTTGATCTGTCCGATAAAGATCGTCACAGCAATACCGGAAGTAAAACCGGTGGTGATCGTATAGGGGATAAACTTGATCAGATTGCCAAGTCGTAAAAATCCCATCAGTATCAGGATCACACCCGCTAACAATGTCGCGATGATCAGACCGTCCATGCCGTTCTTCGCTACAATTCCTGCAACAATGGTGGCAAATGCCGCAGTAGGACCTGCGATCTGTACGCGGCTGCCACCCAGGAAAGAGATCACAAAGCCTGCGATGATTGCTGTATAGATACCCTTTTCCGGTGTTACTCCGGAAGCCAGTGCCAGTGCAATGGATAAGGGCAGGGCAATGATCGCCACAATGATACCTGCGATCACATCTTTTACAAACTGTTCTTTCGTGTAGCTTTTCATCACGGAGAAAAGCTTCGGTTTCAATTTTTCCATAACATTCTCCTCAATATAATCTCCTCAGTAAAAAGACCCGGGTGAAATTATAAAATTTTTATAAAATCACACGGGTCTTATCATAGCTCTATTTTTTAAGCTTTGCAAGCATTTTTTATTATTTTAAAACTATTCCACAATACGGTTTTTACCGTTATTTTTAGCAATATATAATTTCCGGTCCACAGAAGTAAGCAATAGATCCAGCTGTTTATCAGCCTCATAACGTTCCATTCCACCGCTGATGGTAATATCCGTCTGTCTGGTATTCTGGGAATATCTCCTTAAGCCTTCCTGGATATTCCGGAATGAATTTAACACCTGATCCCGATCATCCTGTTCAAACACCAGCATAAACTCCTCGCCTCCGAACCGGGCTGCGATTCCTTTTCCCATCATTTCTTCCAGCATCAGTCTGCCGGCTTCCCGCAGTACATCATCACCGTATCCATGCCCATAGGTATCATTGACTGCCTTGAATTCATCTACATCCATCAATACGATCCAGAAGCTCTTCTCCGGCTTGCATATCCATTCATTCACCTGATTTACAAGATAGCGCCGATTATACAGTCTGGTCAGAGGATCATGGTTCGCTGCAAAGTTCAGATCCTCACTCAGACTCAGCAATTGCTTTCGTTGTTCCTCGTAACTTCTGAGCAATTCAAATATCATGGCAAATACAGACACTCCCACAATAACAAAGGACCCAAGCGTAGTTCCTATTTTACCTGCCGCATCCATATTTCTCCATACGGAAGGCCGTTCAAAGCTGCTCATCATAATCACCAGATATTCCAGCAGTGTAACTGCAAAAGAAACGATCACCACATTTCTCGGAAAAAATATCGCAAGTCCAACAACCCCCAGGATCAGATATACGATAGATGCATCACCGTAGCAATAATACAAATAAGGAAATTCAAACCATACAAGTATTAATATGATCAAGGCCGCCGGTACTTGCACCTTTTTCGTAGTCCATCCAGCAATGCCGATGGTCACGATCATCAGCAGGCATATCCCGCAGAGTATGGTCGGTAGTTTCGTACCGTGAATGCAGAAATTGCAGATTGTTCCGATCAGATTTGCAGTACACGCCGTTATCGTCAGGATCTGATACATTTTCCAGGACATGTCCTGTTCCAGTTCTATTCTCTTTTTCTTCTCTTGTTCTCCCATTTCGATTCCCTTTTACAATTTATTCGTCTGTCATAATCATGACTGAACCATATGTCCCATATAATAAAATCCATGGCATTCATCCAGCGAAACATTCACAAGTTTTCCCACCAGCGATGCATCTCCCGGAAAATGTACCAGCGTATTATTTGACATTCTTCCGGTCACTAAAGAATTGTCATTTTCATTGATCTCTTCTACCAGCACATCGCAGGTCTGTCCCTGATACCTGGATACCTGTTCCCTGGCTGTCTCCTGCACAGTCTTAAGCACCCGGTCAAACTGCTCCTTTACCAGTTCTTCCGGCACCTGTTCCATGGCTGCCGCCGGTGTTCCTGTTCGTTTGGAATAGATAAAGGTAAAGGCATTGTCGTATTTTACGCGACGGATCACATCGATGGTCTCGTCTACGTCTTCCTTTGTCTCCCCGGGGAATCCTACGATAATATCTGTAGTGATCGCCATATCAGGAATCTCCTTACGGATCTTCTCCGCCAGCTCCAGATACTGCTCCTTGGTATAACGACGGTTCATTGCTTTTAATATCTTCGTGGACCCCGACTGCAAAGGAAGATGGAGGTGCCTGCAGATCTTCTTGGAATGCTTCATCACCTCGATCAGCTCATCCGACAGATCCTTGGGGTGGGAGGTCATGAAACGGATCCTCTCCAATCCCTCGACTCTTTCTACTTCCTGCAAAAGCTGTGCAAAGGTAATGGGCTCTTCCAGATTCTTACCGTAGGAATTTACATTCTGTCCCAGCAGCATGATCTCCACAACGCCGTCTGCCACCAGTCCCTCGATCTCCCGGATGATATCCTTCGGATTACGGCTTCGCTCCCTGCCGCGGACATAGGGGACAATACAATAGCTGCAGAAATTATTGCAGCCGAACATAATATTGATACCTGATTTGAAAGAATATTTTCTCTCTACCGGCAGATCTTCCACGATCTTGTCCGTATCCTTCCAGATATCAATGACCATTCCCTCATTTTCAAACAGGGAGCATAACAGCTCTGCAAATTTGAAAATATTATGCGTTCCGAAGATCAGATCCACGAAGCGGTAACTGTTTTTAATCTTCTCGATCACGGTGGGTTCCTGCATCATACAGCCGCACAATGCGATCTTCATATGAGGATTTTTCCTTTTATAGCCGTTTAATACTCCCAGTCTTCCATAGACACGCTGGTTGGCGTTATCTCTCACCGTACAGGTATTATAGATCACAAAGTCCGCATTCTCATCTTCAATGATCTCATAGCCGACTTTTTCCAGGATTCCCACCAGTTTTTCCGAATCCCTGGCATTCATCTGACATCCAAAAGTAGTCACACAGCAGGTAGGCCTTCTGCCCAGTTCTTCTCCAAGCTTTGCCACATGACCGGAGGCTTTCTCCATAAAATAATACTGTCTGTCGGTTTCGTTCATTTGTGTTACATTTATCATATAAAAAATATTGCCTTTCTAAATATCGGTATCTATTATCTGTCTGCGTATTTTGCTGCAATGGCGATCAATAGTCCGGTTGTTTTTTCCATGGACTGTACACAGGCATACTCATATCTGCCGTGATAATTTTCTCCGCCGGTGCACAGGTTCGGGCAGGGCAGCCCCATGAAGGACAGTCTGGCGCCGTCGGTACCGCCGCGGATGGGCGATACCTTGGGCTCGATTCCCAGCTCTTCCATGGCAGCTTTCGCATTGTCGATCAGATGCATATGCTGCTCCATGATCTCCCGCATGTTATAATAAGAATCTTTCATATCCACTATAGCGGTACCTTCCCCATACTTCCGGTTCAGGAAATCCGCACAGGACAAGAACAACTCTTTTTTCTGTTCAAACAGCTGTCTGTTATGATCACGGATAATATAGTCCGCAGTAACTTCCTCCACATTGCCGCTTATAGCATCCAGATGGAAGAAGCCCTCATAGCCTTCGGTATACATTGGATTCTGCTCTACCGGCAGCAGCTTCTGGAACTCCTGCGCGATGAGAATGGCATTTTTCATTTTGCCTTTGGCGGAACCGGGATGCACACTTCTGCCATATACATGAAGCTTTGCCCCGGCGGCATTAAAATTCTCATATTCCAGTTCACCCAGCGCACCACCGTCTACGGTATACGCATAATCTGCACCGAACAGTTTTACGTCAAAATGATCCGCTCCGGCACCGACTTCCTCATCCGGGGTGAAACCAATGCGGATCTTGCCGTGCTTTTTCTCAGGATGTTTTAACAAGTCTTCTGCCATAGTCATGATCTCAGCCACTCCTGCCTTGTCATCCGCGCCAAGCAGAGTCGTCCCATCGGTCACGATCAGATCTTTCCCCACATAATTTAACAGTTCCGGAAAATCCGCTGTCTTCATAACGATATTCTCTGCTGTATTCAGTACGATATCTTTTCCGTCATAATGCTCTACGATCCGGGGCTTCACATTGGTATCCGTCACCGCAGGCGATGTATCCATATGGGCGATAAATCCAAGTACCGGTGCATTCTCGTAGCCTGCGGATGCAGGAACGGTAGCATAGACATAGCAGTGCTCCTTATCATAAGTGATCTCTGTGGCGCCCATAGCTTCCAGCTCACTGACAAGCAGACCTGCCAGGTCATGCTGCTTCATGGTGCTGGGGGTCGTGGTGCTCTCTTCACTGGACTGGGTATCGATCTTCACATATCGCAAAAAATTCTCTATCGTCTTAGTCATAATCTCACTCCTAACGTTTCTACACAAATACAACTTATCCGGGCATGTTCTACTCTCAAATTCGAATAGCCATATTTTATTCATCATATCATGGTGGCCGCATCGCTTCAATATTTAATTTTATTTAAAAGGTAATTTCGGTGTGATCGTTCAGAGCTTATAGGTTCTTATTTCCCGGCAGATTCCCTTCGACAGCATCACTACCGCCAGTAGATTCGGCACCGCCATCAGACCGTTACAGATATCCGAGAAATCCCATACCGCTTCCAGCGAACAGACCGCCCCCAAAAAGGCAAACATTCCATAGCACAGACGATACCACCCTGTCCGGCGACTATTTCCAGCCAGATATTCAAAGGCCTTCTCTCCCTGATATTCCCAGGCAATAATTGTAGCAAACGCAAACAATGCGATAGATAGTGCAAGCATCCATTCCCCCGCCCTGCCAAATGTGGCGGAAAATACAGCGATCATAAGCGCTGTTCCGTTCAAAAGCTCCCCCTGCGCATCCCTCTGCCCCAGCATACCACTGGATGCTATGGCAAGCCCTGTCAGGGAACAGATCACAATGGTATCGATAAAAACTCCCGTCATGCTGATATAGCCTTGCCGCACCGCATCCGGTGTATCTGCACAAGCCGCACTGATTCCGGCTGCTCCGAGTCCCGCTTCGTTGGAAAATACTCCACGGGAGACACCATAGCGCATGGCCTGCCTGCCGGAACATAAGAATCCAATGCTCCCTCCTGCCATAGCTTTCGGGCAGAAAGCACCGCATAAAATCTGCAGAATTCCTGCCGGTAGATTATGTAAATGCGTAAAGATCACCATGCCTGTTCCGAACAGATAAAATACTGCCATGCAGGGCACCAGATATTCCGTGACCCTTGCTATTTTATCGATTCCTCCAAGGATCACCAGAATTGTAAAGATACCAATCACCAGTCCTGTCACTGTCCGGTCGACTCCAAAAGTCACTGCCAGTGCCTCCGCAATAGAATTCCCCTGCGTCATATTCCCCATGCCAAAGGAGGCTAGTACTGCGAATATGGCAAACAGTACCGCAAGGATCCGCCCCATACGTCTATACGGAAATGCATTTTGAAGAACATACATGGGACCACCCACCGGTTTTCCTTTGTGATCTCTTACACGATATCTGACACACAGCGTACTTTCCACCAGTTTGGTCGACAGCCCAATGATCCCGGACAAAAGCATCCAGAACAATGCTCCCGGTCCTCCCAGCACCATGGCAGTAGCCACGCCTACGATATTTCCCGTGCCTATTGTTGCCGCCAGTTCTGTAGTCAGAGCTGAAAAAGGAGAAACCCCTTCCCCATCTGTGCCTTTCCGGCTCTTAGGATGAAACACCAGCCCAAGTGCCGCCAACAGATTTCTCAGAGGAAGAAAGAACAGACTTATCATCAGATAGCAGCCACAGCCTAATAATAAAAAAATAAGCCAGGGTCCCCATACGATCCGGTCTGTCTGCTGTAAAAAGCCTGTTACCTCTGTGATCATAAAAAGTCTGTCTCCCCGACTTATTTTCTAAAATATATTCTTTATTTTTCTATTTTATACCGTTGCTATCACTGTCCGGCTGCTTTTCCGGATTCCTGTATTTTCCGGAATGTATTTACTGGATATCCGGCAGAAAACCCGGTATCTTTTCTGCGATCTCACGGATCCCGAACAGATATCCGATGCCTTTCTCCAGTTGTCCCTCGGAAGCATTGAGCAGTGTTGCGGTCAGATGCAGCTTATGCTCTCCGTATTCCAGCTCACACGTATACTTACCGTTGTCGTTTCCCATGGTTGTCTGCTCCTTCGCTTCTATTTCAGCCTTTTTATCCCACATGATCTGTGCATTGGTATCATAAGGCGCCTCTCCTTCGATTTCAATATAGGTCCCGGAATCATAATCATGCAGATAAGACTGCATATAATCGGTGATAAAATAATAAGGGGCATCCGCACCGATATCATCCCAGGTGACAGGTTCTGTCTCATCTTCCAGCACAACCTTCATAGCATAGAGTGTTCCGGTCTCGGAATCCACGACACACTCTATACTGACTCCCGTAACCTCCTCTTCCTTCATGCGCATACATATGTCATAGGCCATGATCGCGACTCCGTCCGACAGCTTTTCATCATACAAAATATATCGTTTGATGGAAATATGATCTGTATCCATATTTTTGAAAAAATAATCCTCCGGGATCACACCCATATCCTGAAAAGTGTAATTCCATTCCGTATTTAAAATATATTCATCGATCAGACTATATATTTCACCATCCGTTGCAGCTTCATAATCCTGTTCAGAGATATAGTACTGTTTTCCCAAAGCGATACCGTCTGCCAGATTTTGAAGTCTGCGCACAGTGTCTGTCTCATACTCTTCCTTCCAGACGGTATAATCCGTTCCTGTATTTGATATACTGACTGACCTGGTCAGCCTGCTTTTATCCTGCAATCGTAACAGCCCTTCCGGTCCTGCGAATGCAAATACGATCAGCACAAACAGTCCACCCATACATAGTAGGAAATTGCGCCGGTTCTTATTCTCCTGTTTTTTCATATTCCGCCTTTTGCTCCCCTGTTGCTTTTATTTTTTACAGCCTGCATTTTCCCGGGAAAATATAACCGTATTACCGTGCCTTCTCCAAGCTTGCTGTCGATTTTAAGTTCCCCCTGATGCAGGGTAATGATTTTCTGGCAGAGAGCCATTCCGATTCCGGCGCCGCCTTCTTTGCGGGACCTGGACTTATCTACCATATAGAAAGCTTCCGTGATCCGTGCGATCTCTTCCTGCGGAATTCCTCTTCCGTTGTCCACAACTTTTATTTCATACCCTTGTGGAAGTTTTCTTCCCTTCATAAGAATAAATCCGCCCTCTTCCACTGCCTTCACGGCATTGTCCAACAGATTATATAACAGTGACAGTAACAGATCCCGGTCTCCCCAGATCACTCCTTTTTCCAGATTGATCTTCCCACGAATTCCTTTCCGCTCAAAAGGAATCCGCATAGTATCCCGGATATTTTCTTCCAGATCCCTGGTAAGTATTCTTTTAAATTCCATCTCCTGTCTGTCCATTCCTACCAGCTCCAGTAATTTATGGGACAGACTCTCCAGACGTTTCCCCTGACTGAAAATATAATACGTGGCCTCCCCCCGTTCCTGTTCCGTCAGTTCATAAGAATTCAACATATCTGCATAGCCGATGATGGAGGTCAGCGGTGTCTTCAGTTCATGGGCAAATGCCGCTGTAAAGTCCTCCTTCTGTTTCGCTTCCAGCTCTTTTTCTTCCATCTGGTGCATCAGGCGGTCCGTCATCCGGTTAAAGCTGCGGGATAACTCTCCGATCTCATCTGTGCCCTGATAGACAGCTCTCTTCTCAAAATCCCCTCCTGCAATCCTTCCCGCAGTGCGGTTTAACTGCTCTATGGGGCTGGTCAGATATCTGGACAGCAAAAAAGCTGCCAGACCACCGATCACCAACAGACCTGCCAGCGCAATACCATATTGCCGCATCATACTACTCCGTTCTTCATAAATGCCGCTCAGATCCTTCAGGATCCCTAGATATACCGTATCTGCCGAATCCGTCGCCTGATCTGTGATGATGCTGAGCAGATAATAACACGTTCCTACCTTGCGGACACCGTAGACCTGATCTGCACCGGGATCCATAGTCCGGATCATTTCTTCCGCAAGAGTCCTGATCTCATCCTGCGGCAGCTTCAGGCTGCCCTCCAAGGTGATCGTGCCATCCGTTTCAAGTATCATACATTCCATACCGTTCTGATCCGTCATCCGTTCTGTTGCGGAATTTCCTGCCTGTATCCCAGCAAATTCCGCTCCGTATTTTTCCATGTTCTGATACACCATATCATAAATGGTCTGAAAGAGAAGGTTCTCTCGTTTTCCCTGCTCCGTCTCCCGTTCTAACATGCGGTTAAAATAGGAAAACAGCATAAAGCTTCCAAACAGCATGAAGGCTGCCGTAAGGAGTGCTGTGATGGAAAAAAATAATTTATACGTGAACTTCATTCAAACGATACCCCACCTTATATACCGCTATAATAATATTTTCCCAATGTAGCTTTTTCTTCAGCCGCTGTACATGCAGGTCCACCGTGCGGCTCTGTCCCATATATTCACCGCCCCATACGGTCTCGTATATAGTCTCCCGGTACAAAGCCCTGTTTTTATTTCTTGCAAACAATAACAGAAGATCAAATTCCTTCGGTGTCAGATAGATTTCTTCTCCATCCAGTGTCACTCTGTGGGATGCCGTATCTATAGTTACATTGTTGACCTGTATCATCGTCTCCGTCTTATGATATCTGCGCAGCACTGCCTCTACTCTGGCCAGAAGCTCCACGATCTCGAAAGGCTTCGGCAGATAATCATCTGCGCCCATGCGAAGCCCTTTTACTTTATGTTCCGTAGAACCCAAGGCTGTCAGAAAGATCACCGGAAGCTCACAGGCTTTCGCATAATCCATCAGTTCATAACCATTGATTCCCGGCAGCATGATATCCAAAAGTGCCAGATCGAATTTCTCCCGCTCCATAAGATCCGCTGCGGTCTGTCCGTCCGGTGCCCAGGTGCACTGGTACCCGGCTCTCGTCAGATTGATCCGGATCAGATTGGCAATGGGCTCCTCATCTTCTGCAATTAATATTCTAAGCATTTCCCTGTCCCTCGACCACATTTCATAAGCTCACGAATTCGTGCTATCGCACTCTGCATCCTGCTTCGCAGCCGCTTGTTTTATAATACGATTTCTCCGTGCTATCGCACTCTCGAAATCGTAACAGACATTCACAATCCGCTGTCCTTCGACCACGCTTCCCAAGCTCACGAATTCGTGCTATCGCACTCTGCATTCTGCTTCGCAGGATATTCGTTCGCTAATAGTGCAAGAAAAACAAATGTCTGCTTCGCAGCCGCTTGTTTTTCTTTTGCACATATTTATATTATAGCATATCTCATCTTTGTATCCAATTTGTATCATCTATTTATTTGGCACTATTTTTTCGTCCGATCATACCATATATTAAATGAATTATTGGAAAGGATTGCTATGAAAGACTATTCTTTTGAAGAACATTTTGAAAAATATCCACTGGCCATGGCCTATGTTCCCTGGCAGCATTTCACCAAAATGTATGAGAATCTGGAAAAAGGCTACCAGGCGGGTACCATTTTTCCGGAGCTTGACAAACCTTTTACCGGAAGGAGATGCGTAAAATGAACAGTGAAGAAAAAATGCTGCACGACATCGGCATTGCCGACTTCGTTCTGACGGATCTGATGCTGTATCTGGACACTCACCCCACAGACCGGAATGCCATGGAGTATTTCAACCATTATGCCAGAATCAAGACACAGATGGAGCGGGAATTCTCCAGAGAATATTACTCCCTGCGGAAAGATCTGGCAGAAAGTAACAAGGAGTGGCGCTGGGGCAACGCTCCCTTACCCTGGGAAGGAGGATGTAACTGATGTGGAGTTATGAGAAAAGATTACAGTTCCCTGTAAATATCAAGGAACCCAATGCCAAACTGGCCCAGGTCATCATCTCCCAGTACGGTGGCCCCGACGGGGAAATGGGTGCCAGCATGCGTTATCTGTCCCAGCGTTATTCCATGCCCTTTAAGGAAGTGGCAGGACTGTTGACGGATATCGGAACTGAAGAGCTTGGACATTTGGAAATGGTTGCCACCATCGTTCACCAGCTGACCCGTGACCTCTCCATGGAAGAGATCGAGAAAAGCGGATTTGCCAATTATTATGTGGATCACACCATTGGTGTCTGGCCTCAGGCAGCAGGCGGTGTGCCCTTCAATGCCTGTGAATTTCAGGTAAAAGGAGACATCATCACAGATCTGCACGAAAGTATGGCTGCGGAACAGAAAGCCCGCTCCACCTACGACAACATTCTGCGCCTGATCAAGGATCCGGATGTCTGTGAACCCATCAAGTTCCTCAGAGCCCGGGAGATCGTCCACTACCAGCGCTTCGGTGAAGCCTTGCGCATTGCCCAGGATCACCTGAACTCCAGGAACTTCTATGCATTCAATCCCGGATTTGACCGCTGTGATTCCTGCGAGACCTGATAACTTTTTTACCATGCACGCTTCCAGAATCCAATTTTGTATCAAAACAATTTAGAAAAGGCTGCCGGTTCCGAATCCTATAATTTCCGCTTCGAAACTGGCAGCCTTTTTTCAATTTTCAGAATTATCTCTTTTCGCCAGGTATTATCTCTCTTCGCCCATGAAGAACAATGCCAGTGTTCCGGGGCCGGAATGAGAACCAATGGTGGGGCCCACATAGTTGATGAGGAAGCTGTCCATGCCAAAACGCGCCTTTACCAAGTCTCTCACCAGTTCCGCCGCAGGCAGATCATCACCGTGGCTGATGAAAACAATATCGTTCTGGTCACGGTAGGATCCCATCTTCTCCTCCATGTAATCCACCAGTGCATGCAGAGATTTCTTACGTCCTCTTACCTTACCGATGACAATCAGATGTCCATCGTTATCTACATGAAGCTTGGGTTTGATACCGGCCAGTGTTCCTACAAATGCCGTAGCCTTGCTGACACGTCCGCCGCGGTAGAGGTGATACAGATCATCCACGGTAAATACATGTACCAGATGCAGACGATTATTCTTCACCCACTCTGCCACTTCTTCCATGGATTTGCCCTGATCTCTCAAAGTCACTGCCTTGTGGACCAGCAGTCCCTCTCCCAGAGAAGCGCACAGACTGTCGATCACGATGATCTTGCAATCGGGCTGTTCCTCCATGATCTCATCCGCCGCGATCCGCATGCTGTTGTAAGTACCGCTCAGTCCGGAGGAGAAAGCGATACAGAGGATCTCTTTATTTTCTTTCAGATATTCCGTAAAATGAGCCTTTGCCTCCTCAGGGTTGACCTGGGATGTAGTCGGCATCTTGCCCTGTCTCATCAATGCATAGAATTCTTTTTCGGGAAGTTCCTGTCCTTGTCCGTAAGTCACACCATCCATGATATAGCTAAGGTTCATGCATCCAAGATCATGTTCCTTCAGATACTCTACCGGCAGATCAGCAGTACTGTCTGTAACGATTTTAAACATTTGTTACCCTCCTGATGCTATCAATTTTTCCTAAGCATACATCAAAAGGGCACCCATTTCAATTTTCGCTGACAAAAGTGATACATTTTGTCACATTTTTCTGGTTCCTGGCATTCTTCCACGAAAGAAACGATTTCTCATTTTTGCTCTGTCAAAAGGAATCAGCGGATACAGATAGCTTTGTCCGGAGATTGTCTTATTCGTAAGGAGCGCCAGCGCAAATATAATCAGTCCGGCAATATAACCCCATATTCCGAAAAGCTGTGTCAAAATCAGATTGAGGATCCGCATAAATTTCAAGGCATAACCCAATTCATAATTAGACTGCGTGTAATTAGCAATGGCCACAAATGCCATGGCAAGCATAACCTCACTGGAGAACCACCCACTCTCCACCGAAAATTCTCCCAGCACCAGCGCCGCCATGACACTCAAGGGAGTACTCAGCATATTCGGTGTGTTGACCGCCGCCAGCCGCAGTCCGTCAATGGCCAGCTCCAACAGTAAAAACTGCAGGATCAGAGGCACATTGGGATCCTCTTTCAGAATAATAAATTCCAGATTCTCTGGGATCCACATCCGATGATTCATAAGGAGCAGATATGTGGGTGTCACGAAATACGTGAGCAGTGCGATCAGGAAACGGGTCAGACGCAGATACGTTCCGGTGACCGGCGGAAAGTAATAATCATCCGCCTCTTCCACCACATCAAAGATCGTGGTGGGCAGGATCATGGCAGAAGGAGAATTGTCCACCAGGATCACCAGATTGCCTTCCAGCACCTGGGCCGCCGCCGTATCCGGCCGCTCCGTGTATTTGAACTTCGGAAACGGATTGTACCACTTCCGCTGGTACAGACATTCCGCCAGGCTTTCCTGATTCATGGCCAGAGCATCCACCTGAATGGAACGGATCCGTTCCCGGATCTGCGTAAGAAGTTTCGGATCCACACGGCTCTCCATATAACACAGTACGATATCTGTTCTGGAATTCTCCCCGGCATTAAGCATTTCCATATGAAGATCCGTACTACGGATCCTGCGGCGGATCAATGCTGTATTGAATACCACTGTCTCCACGAAGCCGTCCTTGGACCCCCGGAGTACCTTGTCCTTGTCCGGCTCCTCCACCCCTCTGGTGGGATAGGTTCTGGCATCGATCAACACCGCCTTTTCATAACCGTCCAATAACAGGACAAAGACGCCGGACAGCAAAGCTCCCAGTATTTTCTCCCAGGTATCGTCCAGATCCACCTCCACGTAGGGAATCGCGATTTTGGACATCTCATGGGCATCCTTTGGGAAGTCCTCCGCCTTCAGATCCATCAGATACTGTAATATTTTCTGCATCAGTTCATCCTTGCAGAAACCATCGATCAGATACATGCAGGCATCGGTGTCACCGAGACGGATCACCCGGTGAATAATATCGAAATTGGTTTCCAGTCCCATCAGTTCATCCACATACTGCATATTCTGCTGAAGCTTTTCCGATATTCTGACGGGCTTTGGTTGTTTGTTCTGTGGCATAAAAAATCCCCCTTGGGTCTATGATCTAAATTTCATCATGTCCCATTCGGGGGATTTTATTCTGCTATTTTGTTGTTTTACCTGTTACTTCGTGGTGCTTCCGAAGCCGCCGTTACGGATTCCTTCCGCATCATCATCTTCCGTGATGCCATACTGCATAAAGATTCCCTGTGCAAATCCGGTTCCTGCAGGAACCTCCACGGTCTTGCCTTCATTGGAATCATTGGTAATCTTCATGAAGATATGTCCTTCATTATCTGAAAAGAAATAGTCACTGTCAATGATGCCCACGGTATTGTTCATCTGCAAACGGTATTTAAAGCCCAGTCCGCTTCTCGGATAAATCTGTAATACCCAGTCCTCCTTCATTTCAGCACGAATGCCGGTAGGAATCTTGATGGTCTCTCCCGGGGCCAGGGTAAAGGCAAACGGTGCGAAGAAATCATAGCCTGCGCTTCCTTTCGTGGCTCTCCTGGGAAGTTTTAAATTTTCATACATTTCCTTGATCTGTGCTTCCGTATACTGAGGATATCCCTCCTGCATGGCAGTCAAAAACTGCCCCGGACTTACAAAATGAAATTTTGCTATTCTGTGCATTGTCTGTTCTTTCCTTTTTCTTCTTACATTACCGGCTGAAACCAGCCGCTTCCTATGCGTAATCCCCGCAGTGCAATACCGGCACCCGTCTATGGTCACTGGCCAGGGTCTTCTTCACATCGATCACCCGCTGGTTCTTACTGCCCTTCCACAGGAGCTTTACATCTTTTTCCTCCACATGGAATTCACCGTCTACTACCACATCCACATACTGCATCACCGGCAGATCACAGATGTCTTCCCAGCTGTCCCCGGTGTACATCCAGATCGTTTTCGTGGGATATTTTTCCCGGATTTCACTCATGAGGTCTCTGACATCCGCCCGGTTCATGGGATGCATCGGGTCTCCGCCGGAAAAGGTAATACCCGAAATGTACGGCTTTTCCAACTGTTCGAAGATCTCCTGTTTTGCGCTTTCGTCAAATAAGAGTCCTCCGTCAGGATCCCAGGTAATAGGATTCTGGCATTCCTTGCAGCAATGGTTGCAGCCTGCCACCCACAGTACGACCCGCAGACCATCGCCGTTCAGCATATCGTCCTTGGTTATATTATGATATCTCATTTATCTGTCCATCCTGTCTCTACATACTTTTCCGCTCTGCGATCTCCGCCATCTTGGCATCGTTCAGTCTTGTATCTCCATGTACTCTGGAGTAAGACAGATAGCCGTTCATACGGTCGATCTTGGTCAGATTCCGGCTGCCGCAGACAGGACATACATCCATTTCCAGTTCCTGATGGCCACAGTCATCGCAGTAAGCCAGAGACAGATTGACACCCTCGTAGAAGCCCATATCCATGGCTCTGTGGATCAGTGTCTTGATGGCTTCGGTATTGTAATCAATGGGATATTTTACATACTGGATCTTACCGCCGTTGCTCAGATCCCAGAAACGGTTCTCCAGATCCTGTTTCTGGATCGGCGTAATATCCTCTGTCACATGGCAATGGAAGCTGTTGCTGACATATTCTCGGTCGGATACACCCTCGATAATACCGTATTTTTCACGGAACTGCTTGACCTGAAGACCGCACAGATTCTCTGCTGGGGTTCCGTAGATGGCATACAGATTGCCGTCCTCTTCCTTGTACTCGGAGATCTTCTGGTTGATATGCTCCAGAACTTCTACCGCAAATGCACCGTCTTCCACCAGTGATTTGCCGTTGTACAGTTCCTGCAGTTCATTTAATGCCGTAATGCCGAAGCTGGCCGTAGCGGATTTCAGTAACGGTTTGATCTTGTCTGCCAGCTTCAGATGTCCACCCAGGAAACCGCCCTCGCAATATGCCAGAGGATTCGTGGACGCACGCATTTCTCCCAGATAAGCATAGGTCCGGATATGCAGCTGACGGATCAGTTCCAGATAATAATCCAGCACTTCATAAAAGTCTTTGCTTTCTTTTCTTGCCTTGGCCAGAATCATAGGCAGATGCAGGGATACCGCACCGATGTTGAAACGTCCCACAAATACCGGCTGGTCCTTGTCATCTGCAGGATGCATGCCGCCTCTCTCATACCATGGAGACAGAAATGCTCTGCATCCCATGGGAGATACGATCTTGCCATACTGCTTGTACATGCTTGCCACATAGCCCTTGCCGGTAAGACTCAGCCAGTCGGGATACATGGTCTTGGCAGAGCATTCCACACCTGCCTCGAAAACATCCTCCAACGGCTTTCCGGGGCCGTGCAGATTCTCATCATATAAGAATACGATCTTAGGGAACAATACAGGCTTCTTGTGATCCTTTTTGCCCTGTCCCTTTCTGCGGACATCCAGCATGGTAATAGTCGCCATCTTTGCAAATTTACCGGTGCCGGTTCCTGCGGTCACGGTAATAAACGGATAATCACCACGGCTGCTGGCCACAGTATTGAACTTGTACTCCCACCCCTGGAAGCCCTGTTCAAATTCTTTCTGGACATCTGCCAGTGCCTCTGCTTCCGCCACATCTGCGGCAATACCCAGACGCTCATATTTTGCCAGCGCTCTGTTATAAGACTTCTCAGCATACGGTTCCAGGATCAGATCCACGCTGGGTACGGTGAATCCGCCGTACTGCTGGCTGGCTGCACTTAAAACGATATCGCCGATAACATCAAACGCCACATCCAGTGTCTTCGGCTCATTGTACCAGATATTGCCCATCTCAAATCCGCCGGTCAGTACACTCTGCACGTCGAACAGACAACAATTCATGGTATCTCTTCTGGCGGACATGTCATGGACATAAATATAACCGTCCCGGCAGGCCTGGATCTCTTCCGTGGTCAGGAAGAACTTCTGGTACAATTCCTTGTTCAGCTGATTAAAGATCAGGCTGCGCTTGGTGGATACCAGTGCGGAATCCGTGTTGGCATTTTCCTTGTCTCCGATGTACATGATGGACTGGCTCTTTTTGTAGACATCATCCAGCATCCGTACAAAATCCTGCTTATAGTTGCGATAATCGCGGTAGCTTTTTGCAACGACCGGTTTTACCTGCTCTAAGGCACTTTCCACAATATTGTGCATAATGGGAATGGGTACTTCATCCACTTCCAGTTCATTTACTTTTTCTACCACATAGCGGCAGATCTGCTCTTTTTCTTCTCTGGTGAATTTTGTCAGGGCACGGTACGCACTCTTGCCTACAGCGCTGATCACCTTCTGTACATTAAAAAGCTCTTTGCTCCCGTCCTTTTTAACGACGTAGATCTCTCTGTCCGGTCTGAACTTTTTGCCATAATCTTCATTTTCTTCATGGGCATGTTCAAAATTACTGCTCATCTTTCTCTTCCCTTCATCCGATAATCCCCGGCTGTTGCCCGGATTTACTGTATTCCCCTCACTTACGATAACGTTTGTAGATACCATATATGGTATCTGTAGTCATCAAAAAGCAATATATTGTGGGTGTTATGTATCAGTATAAAAAAGAATCCCTGGCTTGTCAACGAGGGATCCCTTAGAAAACTATACAAAAAAAATTTTCAAATTTTGGGTAACTTTTTATTCCGCCTCCTGTGACTGTTCCCGTAAAATATCTGAAAGCCACTGTACATAGCGCTTTTGTACCGCTTCCGGCGCTACGATACGGGCCCCCTGTCCGATACCGGCCAGCCATCCGAAGAACTGTCCGCTGACCGCCACCTTTGCCCGGATCCGGAACACTTCCTCCGACATGGGACGGATATCCGTCTCCCTTCCGAAGCGGTCCAGTACCACGCCGGTCAGGCGCACCGGAAACTCCATGGTCACCACGCTCTCCTCTCCGGCAAACATGCCGAAGGTCTGGTTCGTATAGGAGGTCACATCGATCTGTGAAAACTGTTCCACTCCTTCTCTGGGCAGATCCGTCACTTCCGTCTGTCCCATCTTGTCCACACGGTAATGCTTGATCACTCTGTCTTCACTGTCGTAGGCGGCCAGATAATAATTTTCCTCCCGCCAGATCAGGGCCCAGGGACTGACGCATTTGTTGCCGTTTGGTCTGGGCACCAGCTGCTTTTTAAGATTCCAGTCCAGGTAGACGAAAGAGATCTGCTTATTTTCCTGAATAGCCCGGTGGATCGCATCAATGCTGTAATAAATGCTCTCATTCTCCGTCTTGACTCTTCCGGCCACATAGACCTGTCGCTGCAGTTTACCGGCATCGTTTTTCCCGGCGATCTGCTCCAGCTTCCGGATCAGATCTCTGGATTTTTTCGTGGTAATGAAGCGGGAGGACTGTACGGCGTCCACCAACAGCTTTAATTCCGGGAGTTCAAACTCTCTACTGCCGAGGTAATAACCGCCTCCTAGCCTGCTCTGCACCTGTACCACATCGTAACCGAAGTCCGCAAGACTCTCCATGTCACTGTAAATGCTCTTCCGTTACGCATGGATTCCCTGATTCTCCAGGTATTTTATAATATCCGGAGTACTCATTGGATGATTCTCGTCCGTGTTCTCCTGCAGCATTTTTATCAGATATAAAAGCTTTAATTTCTGTCCTGACGATTTTGCCATAACCCTTATTCTCCGTCAGCGGACTCCTTTGCCTGTTGCATTCCCTCTTTTTTATTTTTCTTCTTTATTTTCCAAAACAGCAATTCGGGAAAGTGCAGACGTAACAGTTTAAGCACAGTCCTCCTTCTCCTAATTCT
>OGKF01000284.1_pt1 | contig 31059 bp, 30 predicted proteins | sample 1572391 | NCBI WGS metagenome assembly OGKF01 (sample SAMEA2582095, study PRJEB24529) | metagenome | biome: Human gut stool | place: China | collected 2011
GCAAGTGGCACATCATCCGCACCATCGTGCTGCCCTGCAGCATCGACGGCATCGTGACCGGCTGCATTCTGGCTGTGGGCCGCATCGTGGGCGAAAGCGCCGCCCTGCTTTTCACCGCCGGTGCCGCAGAGGTCATTGCCAAGAGCGTGGCCAAAGCCTACACCTCCAACGGTGCCACCCTGTCGGTGATGCTGTACCTGCGTGCCTTTGAGGACGGCGATTTCGCTTCCGCATGGGGCATCGGTGCGGTGCTGCTGGTGCTGGTGCTGGCCATCAACCTTGCGGCGCGGCTGGCAAAGACCAAGCTGAAACAGAAGCAGTAAAGAAACAGTAAAAAGAGAAGAAACCCTCTCAGTCATTGCTTCGCAATGCCAGCTCCCCCGAGGGGGGAGCTCTTGCGGAGTGAGCCGAAAGTGGAAAAAGCTCCCCCTTCGGGGGAGCTGGCACGCCGTCAGGCGTGACTGAGAGGGTTCGTTCCAATTCAACAATGAGGTACTCTATGGAAAACACGAATGTGCCGGTGATATCGGCAAAAGACCTGAACCTCTGGTACGGCGACTTCAAGGCGCTGAAAGGCATCTCGCTGGACGTGGGTGAGCGGGAGATCACCGCGCTCATCGGCCCTTCCGGCTGCGGCAAGTCCACCTTTTTAAAGACCCTCAACCGCATGAACGACCTTGTGCCGAATGTGCGCATCGAGGGTGATGTGCGGCTGAAGGGCGAGGACATTTTTGCCCGGGAAATGCAGCTGACCGACCTGCGCCGCCGGGTGGGCATGGTGTTCCAGAAGGCCAATCCCTTCCCCATGAGCATTTACGACAATATCACCTACGGCCCCAAGCTGCACGGTGTGCGCGATAAGGCTGAGCTGGACGAGCTGGTGGAAAGCAGCCTGCGGGGCGCGGCCCTGTGGGACGAGGTGAAGGACCGCCTGAAAAAGAGCGCGCTGGGCCTTTCCGGCGGCCAGCAGCAGCGTCTGTGCATCGCCCGTGCACTGGCGGTGAAGCCCGAAGTGCTGCTGATGGACGAGCCCACCAGCGCATTGGACCCCGGCTCCACCATGAAGGTGGAGGAGCTGATGAGTGAGCTGAAGAAGAACTACACGGTGGTCATCGTTACCCACAACATGCAGCAGGCGGCCCGTATCAGCGACCGCACCGCCTTCTTCCTGCTGGGCGAGCTGGTGGAAGTGGGCCCCACGGCGCAGATCTTCAGCGCACCGCAGGATAAACGCACCGAGGACTACATTTCCGGTCGGTTCGGTTAAAGGAGGAAACAGCTATGAGTATCCGTAAACAGTACGACACCGATCTGGAATCGCTGAAAAATTCGCTGACCGAAATGGGCCGCAGCTCTGCCGATGCCGTGGAGAACACTCTGGAAGCGCTCTGCGTCGCTGATGCCGATGCAGCTGCGGCCATCGTGAAGGGGGATGCCCGCATCAACAATATGGAGCGGGATATCGAGCACCGCTGCATGACGTTGCTGCTGCGTCAGCAGCCGGTGGCAGGCGATCTGCGCCGCATCTCCACTGCCATGAAGGTGGTCACGGACATTGAGCGCATCGGTGACCATGCCGCCGACATCGCCGAGATCATCCCCCACCTTGTCACCGTCCGCAAAGAGGACGACGCGGCGGTAAGTCAGGCCATTGCTATGGGCAAAAAGGCCCACCAGATGATCCTGGATGCCCTCGATGCCCTGACGGCAGAGGACGAAAATGCCGCCCGCAGGGTGATCGCCGCAGACGACGCGGTGGATTACGACTTCAATGCCATCAAGCATCAGCTGGCGCAGGAGATCGCCGAAGATCCCGGCAAGGTGGACGCAGCGCTGGACATGCTGATGGTCATCAAGTATCTGGAGCGCATCGGCGACCACGCCGTGAATGTGGCCGAGTGGGTGCAGTTCGTGCGCACCGGCCGCTATAAGGACGAGAGCATGTTCTGAGCATTTCCCTTCCTCATTTTTGAGGGTTCGTGTTTTCTTTATTTCTCCTGAAAAAGGCCGTTTCTGCCCGGTGCGGAAGCGGTCTTTTTCTGTAAGACGAAAACCCTCTCAGGCTCACTGCGTTCGCCAGCTCCCCCGAAGGGGGGAGCTTTTAAGCATCTACCGGTTCGTGCCGATAAAGCTCCCCCTTCGGGGGAGCTGGCACGCCGTCAGGCGTGACTGAGAGGGGTCTGACTCCTACAACGAAAAATAATAAAAATTTTTTAGCTTTCTGCAATATTCCGGCAGGCCGGTTCGTATCTGAGGTGTAGGGCGGCAGGAGCCGCCATTCCCTGTGCGGCGGGCGTCCGACATCCCCCAGTCCCCGCCCGCCGCACCCTTTACGGAGGAAACGCAGATGACACAGACGAATCTTATCCTGCCGGAAGTCAGGGCCGGAACGGTCAGCCGCGAAGCACTGGTGCAGGCGGCACTCAAAGAGATCACCCAGAATTACCGCGAAGCAAGCCTTTCCAACGTGGCACGGGAGTACGGCGTTTCGCTGGCATATGTCAGCGAGTGCGTGCGTGCCCAGACCGGACGCACCTATAAGGAATTGCTGCAAAAGCACCGTATTGAGACCGCTGCCCGCCTGCTGCGCCGCAGCGACATGAACATCCAGCAGATCATTTCTCTGGTGGGCTACGAGAACACCAGCTATTTCTACCGCCTGTTCCACGAGCGGTATGGTCTCAGCCCGCGGGAATACCGGCTGGTGCGCACCGGCCATGGCCGCGCCAGCGCATAAGGTACTTGCTCTAAAAGCAGGGGCTGCTGCACATCGTTTTAGCCGAAAGTGCAGCAGCCCCTGCTTTTTGCCGTTTTGGAGCATTTTAAGGTACTTTGGTGCGGGAACTGGATTTTTATGGTAATTTGTAGTACAATAAGAACAATTCTCAAAGTGCTGTGCCGGACCGAGCGCAGCGCAGAAAAGACGAGGTGGAATGAATGTTTCGTGGAGCAGTGAGAGGGGATCTGCCCCAGATCCTGAAGATCTATGCCCATGCACGTGCAGTCATGAAGGCATCCGGCAACCCGACCCAGTGGGGGGATAATTTCCCGCCGCAGGAATTGCTGGAGGAGGATATCGACTCGAACCGGTTGTTCCTCTATGTGGTCAACGGCCAGATCGAGGCCGTGTTTGCATTTATTCTGGGGGCAGACCCCACCTACGCCGCCATTGAGGACGGCCAGTGGCTGGACGATACCCTGCCCTATGGCACGGTGCACCGTCTGGCATCGGCCGGAAAGCACAAGGGCGTGGCATCGGCAGTGCTGGACTGGAGCATGGAGCACTGCCAGAGCCTGCGTGCCGACACCCACGCCGACAACAAGATCATGCAGCATCTGTTGGAAAAGAACGGCTTTACCCGCTGCGGCGTCATCCATGTAGCAGACGGCTCACCCCGCTTTGCCTACCAGAAGCTTGCCCCCACCCAGCCGCTGCGCTGAAAACAGAATACACCCCCAAAGAGCCCCGGTCTGCGGATGCAGAGCCTGCCATGCAGGACTGCGCACGCAGGCTTTTTTGTTTGCCCCCCGCCCGCTCCGCCCTGCGCTGCTTGACGGTGACGGAGAGAACAAAGCCGCGAACGGCCAAATCTGTCCTTGATACAAATACAGATCGACGGAAAAACCCCATGGGTACCGACCTGAACGCAAATTTGTGAACGAAAAATGTCCGAAAACGCTTTCATTTCTCGGCCGTATGTGCTATAATAACACCCGTCCTTGTGTAAGAGACAGGAAACTGTGCGCCATTGGCGTACAATAGGAAAGAGGAGTGTCTATATGAAAACGTTGAACAAGGCAGTTGCCCGCTACAACGGCATCAGCCTGATCGTTCGCATTCTGATCGGTCTGATCATCGGTGCGGTGCTGGCTCTGGTGGCCCCCGGTGCAGGCTGGGTGGGTGAACTGGGCAGCCTGTTCGTTGGCGCACTGAAGGGCATCGCCCCGGTGCTGGTGTTCGTTATTGTGGCAAGTGCTCTGGCACAGGGCTCTTCCAAACTGGACCGCCGCTTCGGCACGGTCATCTGGCTGTACATGCTCACCACCTTTCTGGCTGCGGCCATCGCGGTGGTGACCAGCTTTATGTTCCCGGTCACGGTCGTGCTGGCAGACGCTGCCCAGTCGGACGTGGTGCCGCAGGGTCTGGGCGAAGTGATGGGCACCCTGCTCACCAACTTTGTGGCAAACCCCGTCAGTGCCATCATGAGCGGCAACTACATCGGCATCCTGTTCTGGGCCTGCATGTTCGGCGTAGCCATGAAGAAAATTGGCTCTGACACCACCAAGACCTTTATGGCAAACACCGCCGATGCGGTCTCCCAGATCGTGCGCTGGATCATCAATCTTGCTCCCTTCGGCATCATGGGTCTGGTCTACACCAATGTTTCCGGCAACGGCCTTGCCATCTTTACCCAGTACGGCAAGCTGCTGGCCCTGCTGGTGGGCACCATGCTGTTCATGGCCCTCATCGTCTCCCCCTTCATCATGTTTATCTATCTGGGCTGCAACCCCTATCCGCTGGTGTTCCGCTGCCTGCGTGAGTCCGGCCTGACCGCCTTCTTCACCCGCAGCTCCGCCGCCAACATCCCCGTGAACATGGCCCTGTGCGAAAAGCTGGGTCTGGACAAGGATATGTACTCCGTCTCCATCCCGCTGGGTGCCACCATCAACATGGACGGTGCCGCCATCACCATCACCATCATGACGCTGGCCGCTGCCAACACCTTGGGCATTCAGGTGTCTCTGCCTGCAGCCATCGTGCTGAGCGCCATGAGCGCTCTGGGTGCCTGCGGTGCTTCCGGCGTGGCCGGCGGTTCCCTGCTGCTGATCCCCATGGCCTGCTCCCTGTTCGGCATCTCCAACGATGTCGCCATGCAGATGGTGGGTGTCGGCTTCATCATCGGCGTGGTGCAGGACTCTGTGGAGACTGCCCTGAACTCTGCCGGTGACGTGGAGTTTGCTGCCACCGCCGAGTACCATCAGTGGAGCAAGCAGGGCAAGCCCCTGCCGGAGTTCCTGACCGGTAAGAAGAACTGAAAAATTTAAAAATATAGAAAAGGGCTGTTGCCAAAAACTCCCTCAGTCACGGCTTCGCCGCGCCAGCTCCCTCACGGAGGGAGCCTGACATGACGGTAAGCTGTGAAGCCTCCCTCATTGAGGGAGGTGGCATCGCGTAAGCGATGTCGGAAGGAGTTTGGCAACAGCCCTTTTTGACCCTCTCAGTCAACGCCGTTGGCGTTGCCAGCTCCCCCGAAGGGGGAGCTTTTTCGTGTTTTCCGTAAGAAGCAAAAAACCTCTCCCTTTCGGGAGAGGTGGCACAGCGTCAGCTGTGACGGAGAGGGTTCAGTCAATGAACTTTGCCTTCTGCAGAGCAATCAGGATCAGCGGGATGAGCACCAGCTGAGCCACGATGCCCGGCACGGCGGTGAGCAGTGCACCGGACAAAAACGCGCTGAACGGGAAGCTGGAACCGGTCAGGCCGGCCAGCACAAAGCGTACTGCACCCCAGACCAAACGGCCTGCCACCATGGCGGTGACAAGAGAAGCGTACATCATGGGAACGGTGTGCTTCACCTTGCGCCAGAGCACGCCGGACACAAGGCCGTATGCGGCCAGCTCAAAGGCCATGGCAATGGCGATGGGGAACATGGGCGGCATGCCGAACAGCACCGACCGCACCAGCGGAGCAATGAAGCCCACGGCAAGGCCCCATGGGCCGCCCAGCACAAAGCCGCACAGCAGAATGGGAAAGTGCATCGGGCACAGCATGTTGCCCACCTGCGGCACATGGCCGGTGATCATGGGCAGCACAAAGGCCAGTGCAAGGAACAGTGCAGCCAGCACGAGGCTGCGGGTGGTGGAATGGGGGTTCGTTTTCATAAAAAGCTTCCTCCTTTGGCCAGACAAAAAAGGGGTCTGCCCGGCTTACAAGCCAACGGCAGACCCCTTCGTGGTGTCTATAGCAGCAAAAATGAGATGGCAGAACGCAAAGGCCCCCTGTGGGCTTTGCGCTGCACCGCTGCGTAAGCGCAGCGGTGGATAAAATGCTCCATCAGGATGGAGAACACGGACTTCTGTCCGCACACCCGGCTTCGTACCGGAATCTGTGAAAAATATAGCAGATGCCTCTGGCTTTGTCAAGATACGGCAAAAAGCCTGCAATTTGACCAAAAAGCGGCAAATTTCCATGAATATTTCCCCGCGTGTGTACATTTTGCATGAAGAAGCTTGACCTTTTTGCATAGAATAGCTAATATAAACTTGAAAAAGAGCGCGCTGCGGGCAGAAGGACTGCACCGGCGCTGACGAAAGGCTTTTTTGAACATGTGCAAATCTGAGGTTCATACGGGAGGACCATCATGACAAATGCAGAAAAACTTACTCTGGCCAAGCACGCCTGCCACATCCGCATGGGCGTGATCGAGGGCACGCACAGCGCAAAGTGCGGTCATCCGGGCGGCAGTCTGGATATCGCCGAGCTGCTGAGCTACCTCTATTTCGTGGAAATGAACATTGACCCGAAGGACCCCAAGATGGCCGACCGCGACCGTCTGGTGCTGTCCAAGGGCCATGCAGCACCGGCACTGTATGCAGCGCTGGCAGAGCGCGGCTATTTCCCGGTGGAAGACCTTAAGACCCTGCGTAAGATCGGCAGCTATCTGCAGGGCCACCCCAACATGAACGAGACCCCGGGCGTGGATATGTCCACCGGCAGTCTGGGTCAGGGCATCTCTGCCGCCTGCGGCATGGCGCTGGGTGCCAAGCACGCCGGTAAGCCCATCAACGTCTACACCATCGTGGGCGACGGCGAGGTGGAAGAGGGCGAGTGCTGGGAAGCCTTCATGTTTGCCGCACACTACGGCCTTTCCAACCTGTGCGTTGTGCTGGACCGCAACCACCTGCAGATCGACGGCACCACCGAGACCGTGATGAACAGCGCCCCGCTGGAAGAGAAGCTGAAGGCCTTCAACTTCAATGTTGTCACCATCGACGGCCACGACTACGACCAGATCGAAGCCGCTATGCAGGCGTTCCATGCAGAGACTGCAAAGCCCACCTGCATCATCATGGACACCACAAAGGGCAAGGGCGTTTCCTATATGACCAACTCTGTGGACTGGCACGGCAAGGGCCCCAACGATGACGAGTACAAGATCGCAATTGAGGAACTGAACGCCGCATACGCCGCGCTGGAGCAGGAGGAAAACTAAGATGGCAGATGTGAAGAAGATCGCTACCCGTGAAAGCTACGGCAACACCCTGAAGGAGCTGGCCGCCGAAGGCCACGAGGATCTGGTGGTGCTGGACGCAGACCTTGCTGCTGCCACCAAGACCGGTATGTTCCGCAAGGCTTACCCGGATCGTCATTTTGACTGCGGCATTGCCGAGGAAAACATGATGGGCGTGGCTGCGGGCCTGTCCACCATGGGCTACGTGCCCTTTGTTTCCAGCTTTGCCATGTTCGCCGCCGGCCGTGCCTTTGAGCAGGTGCGCAACTCCATTGGCTATCCCCACCTGAACGTGAAGATCGGTGCCACCCACGGCGGCATCTCGGTGGGCGAGGACGGCGCTTCCCATCAGTGCTGCGAGGACTTTGCCCTCATGCGCAGCATCCCCGGCATGACCGTGATCTGCCCGGCAGACGATGTGGAGGCCCGCGCCGCTGTGCGTGCTGCCTACGCAATGGAAGGCCCCGTCTATCTGCGCTTTGGCCGTTTGGCTGTGCCTGTGTTCCACGATGCCGAGAACTATCACTTCGAGATCGGCAAGGGTGAGCAGATCACCGAGGGCAGCGACATTGCCATCATCGCCACCGGCCTGATGGTCAACGAAGCCCGCATTGCCGCGGAGCAGCTGGCCGCCGAGGGCATCCACGCCCGGGTCATCAACATCCACACCATCAAGCCTCTGGACGAGGAGATCGTCCTCAAGGCTGCAAAGGAGTGCGGCAAGGTCATCACCGCCGAGGAGCACAATGTCATCGGCGGTCTGGGCGAGGCCGTCTGCGCCGTGCTGAGCGAAAAGCTGCCCACTCCGGTGCGCCGCGTAGGCGTGCAGGACGTGTTCGGATGCTCCGGCCCTGCATGGGACCTGCTGCGTGAGTACGGTCTGGATGCCGCTACCATCTGCAAGACTGCCCACGAAATGCTGGGCAAATAAAGCTGTCCGGAATATTATAAGAGCTGAAGGGCTGCTGCACGTTCGTTCAAAACGAGGTGCAGCAGCCCCTTTTTGCGTTCATTCTTCGCCCAGCAGCTTTGCACGGCTGGCGTATACAGCGGTGAATACCTCCCGCAGCCGTTGGATCTCGGGACGCGGGTCGTCCCGCAGGGTCAGCAGACAGGTGTCCGGCAATGGCAGCTGCAGCGGCAGGTACCATGCCGCCGGAAAGGCCGGGTATTTCATCGGGCACAAAAACATGCCGCGCCCGGCAAGCAGATCGTTGTAAACACACTCGTAGTTTTCCACCATGTGCCAGCTTGGTGCGGAAAACGGCAGGCCGGGCTGAACAACGGCAAGATCTACCATTTCCTGATACAGCGGCTCATAAAACAGCTGCTGCCCGGCAAGATCGGCCAGCGCCAGAGTGCTGCGCCCTGTGAGCGGGTGCTCCGGCGATACGATCAGGTAAAAGGTGTTGTGCAGGATGGGGGTGCGCTCGATCTCCGGCTGCAGCGGCCCAAAGGGCAGATAGAGGGCGGCGTCTGCCTCGCTGCAGAGCATTTCGTGGGGGTTGCGTGACACGGGCCGAGTGTCCACCGCAAACTCATATCCCGGCAGTGCGGCGTGCAGCCGTGCCATCAGGATGGGATAAATGGGATCCCGCTGCAGCAGCACCGGCGGCAGGCGCAGGGTCAGTGTGCGCCGCCGGGCAAAGCCCTTCAGTGCGGTGCGGGCGTTCAGGATGCTGCGATAGATCCCCTCCGCCTGCGGCACAAAGGCCCGGCCTGCTTCAGTCAGCGCCACGCGGGTGGTGCTGCGCTCAAACAGGGCCAGATCCAGCTCCTTTTCCAGACTGCGGATCTGGTAGCTGAGGGCGGGCTGGGTGCAGTACAGCTCCCGGGCGGCTGTGGTAAAATTCAGGGTCCGGCTCACGGTGAGGAAACACAGCAGCTGGTGGTCGTTCATCCGAAAAAAGCTCCTTTCTGTGCAGTGGAAGATCCGTCTGCTCTCAGTATAGCATGGTGGGAGATAGTTATAAACACTTTTTATTAGGATGGCAAAATTTTTTTGTTTCCCTTTTACTTCGTTATATTTTATACTAAGTGCGGCGCGGGAAAAACTCCCGCAGAGACGAAGAGAAATTGATGAGAAGAAAGAGGAAATCCAAATGGAAAAGATCTCCCGCAAAGGCTTTTTGAAGGTCGCCGCCGCTGCCGCCATGAGCGGTGTCACCGCCGGTGCACTGGCTGCCTGCAACTCCGCAGCTTCTTCCAGCACCGCCGCTTCCGGTGATGCCATCTACACCGCCGGTACCTACACCGGCACGGCCACCGGCATCGGTGAGGTGAAGGTGACCATGACCTTCAGCGAGACCGCCATCACCGAGGTGGTCATCGATGCCTCCAATGAGACCGAGAGCATCGGCGGCGTGGCCGCACCCACCCTGCAGGAAGCCATCATGGCCGCACAGGGCACCGAGATCGACAACATCTCCGGCGCTACCGTCACCACCAATGCCGTCAAGAAGGCGGCTGCCAGCTGCATCGAGCAGGCCATGGGCATCAAGGCAGACGGCGCAGACAGCTCCGCTGCCGCTTCGGAGAACGACTGGCTGGGCACCGAGCCGGAGATCGACGAGAGCAAGGTCACCAAGACGGTGGACGTGGATGTGGCCGTGGTGGGCTGCGGCGTTGCCGGTGTGGCAGCCGTGCGCAGCATCGCCGAGGACGGCGGCAAGGTGGCAGCCTTTGAAAAGGCTGACGGTCCCCAGTGCCGCAGCGGCGAGTATGCCGTCATCAACGGCAATGTGCAGGCCAAGTGGGGCCGCAACACCTGGACCCGTGAGCAGATCGACGAGATCGTGGACTCTCACATGGTGGAAAGCACCTACCGCTGCAAGCGCTCCATTATGAGCAAGTGGGCCCACAACATCGGCGATGCCTTTGACTGGTGGGTGGAGGCAAACCCGGAGCTGTACTACGCCGAGACCACCCGCAGCGCCATCCCCGACGAGAATGCAAACAACTTCCTGATCCCCATTTTCTACCCGCTGCCCGAGAACTACGACTGGAAGCAGGAGCGCTTCCCCTGCTACCCCACCTCTGTGGAGTTCCTGCCTAACCAGTCCGTCACCGTCAATGCCAACATGCAGAAGGCCGTTGACACCGGCAACGTGGACACCTTCTACGGCTGCTTTGTGGAAAAGCTCATCATGGAGGACGGCCGCTGCGTGGGCCTGTATGCCCGCGATGCTGCCACCGGCGAGTACATCAAGTGCAACGCTGCCAAGGGTGTCATCCTGTCCACCGGCGATTACTCCCAGAACACCAAGATGCTGCAGCATTTCTGCCCCGAAGTCATTGAGAACAACATCCAGTGCCTGTTCACCAACGTGGACGTGGAGGGCAGCTTCACCAATCAGGGCGACGGCATCCAGCTGGGCATGTGGGCAGGCGCTCAGGTGCAGCAGAGCCACGCACCCATGATCCACCATATGGGCGGCGGTGCTGACCTGTCCGGTGTGGGCGTCATGGGCAACGCAGGCTTTTTGAATCTGGATCTGAACGGCAAGCGCTTCATGAACGAGGACCTGCCCGGCCAGCAGCTGGAAAACCAGATCGAGCTGCAGAAGAACCGCGAGAGCTGGCAGATCTTCGACTCCAACTGGCCCCAGCAGCTGCCCTACATGCCCGCAGCCCACGGCGGAGCCTGCTACTACGAGGACTACGCCAGCGAGGCAGAGGGCCCCAAGAACAACACCACTTACCGCAACTACAAGAGCCCCTATCAGCTGGAGGCTGCCGTGGCCGATGGCCGCGCCATCAAGGCCGACACGCTGGAAGAGCTGGTGGCAAAGATCTACCCCGATGACACCGCTGCCCAGCAGACCGCGCTGGAGTCCATCCAGCGCTACAACCAGTTGGCAAAGGACGGCTACGACGAGGACTTCCACAAGCCCGCATCCCGCATGTGGGCGCTGGAGAACGGCCCCTTCTACGCCGACAAGTTCACCACCGCCCTGCTGCTGGTCTGCATCGGCGGTCTGGAAAGCGACGAGAACTGCCACACCTTCGATGCCGACCGCAACGTGATCCCCGGCCTGTATGTGGCAGGCAATGTGCAGGGCAACCGCTTTGCCACCGAGTACCCCATCGGCCTGAAGGGCGTCAGCCACTCCATGGCCATGTACTACGGCTACGTTGCAGGCAAGAACGCCATGCAGGAAGTCTGAGCCTGACCGCACAATAACATAACCATTCCCCGCCCGGAGCAGTATTCTTTCTTCCTGCTCCGGGCTTTTTGCGCCCCAATGTGACCCGGTTACGGAAAAGCCCCGGCGTTTTGGGTATACTGATGCCATAAGAACAACCACGAACGAACCCTTTCAGGAGGTAGAAATATGGCAGTTGTTACGATCACGAAGGAAAATTTTGAGCAGGAGGTGCTGCAGAGCGCAAAGCCTGTCCTGCTGGACTTCTGGGCCAGCTGGTGCGGCCCCTGCCGCATGCTCAGTCCCGTCGTGGACGAGGTAGCCGAGGAGCGCACCGATGTGAAGGTGGGCAAGGTGAACGTGGACGAGCAGCCGGAGCTGGCCGGCCAGTTCGGCGTGATGAGCATCCCCACCCTGCTGGTGTTTGAGCAGGGCAAGCTGGTGCGCCAGGCCGTGGGTGCCCGCCCGAAGGCCGGTGTGCTGGAGCTGCTTGGGTAAATATGCGTGCTGAAAAGGAGCTGTTGCGCCATGCAACGGCTCCTTTTTTCTTTTCCCTGTACAAACGCACAGAAAAATCGTATCATTGAGTTGGAAACACCGTCACTTTCCTACTTTACAACTTTACCGAGATAAAGTAAAATAAACTCAAGTAAGAAATGGGGGAACCGACAATGGAATTCAGCCTTGCAAACCTGCAGCCCAAGGAGCGCGCCTCCTTTGCGCTGCGCGCCTTGTACGAAGCGGCGGGCTGCCGCAAGTATCATATGGGCCGGTTTGAAGAGTATGGCCTGTATCAGGAGAACCGCAGCTTTTTGTCGTCCGAGCAGGTCATCACCTTTACCGATCTGGATGGCCGTCTGCTGGCCCTCAAGCCGGACGTGACCCTCTCCATTGCCAAGACGGCGCAGCCCGCCCCCAGCGAGACCCTGTGCTACTACTATCACGAGAACGTCTACCGCCCTTCCGCCGAGAGCCACACCTTTAAAGAGATCAGCCAGATGGGCCTTGAGATGCTGGGTGCGGTGGGCGAAGCACAGGTGCAGCAGGCGGTGTGTCTGGCGGCGCGGTCGCTGGATGCGCTGGGGGCCGATTGGGTGCTGGAAGTGAGCCACATGGGCTACCTGTTCGGCCTGTTCGACGCGCTGGGCGTGCCGGATGCCGCCCGCGCAAAGCTGCTGGAAAAGCTGCGGGAGAAAAACGCCCACGAGCTGCGGGCTGCAGCCGGAGCCGCCGGTCTTGCCGATGCCGCCGATACCCTGTGCAGCGTGCTGAATCTTTCCGGTGCCTATGCCGAAACGATGGAAAAGGCTGCAGCCCTGTGCAAAAACGATGCCATGCGCGCAGCGGTGGCCGAGCTGGAAGCGCTGGCTGTGCCGCTGGAAAAGGCGGGCGGCGTGATCCGGCTGGACATGACGCTGGCCGGCGAGATGGAATACTACAACGGCCTTGTGTTTCAGGGCTATCTGAAAGCCCTGCCCCGCCCCCTGCTCAAGGGCGGCCGCTACGACCTGCTGATGCAGAAGTTCACCCCCGGTGCCGGTGCCATCGGCTTTGCGGTCTATCTGGACGAGCTGGACCGCCTGAGCGCCCCGCTGCCGCCGGTGCAGAAGAACAGCACCGACAGGGTGATGCTGAACGTGGCCCTGCCCAAGGGCCGTCTGGGCGATAAGGTGTATCACCTGCTGGCGGGCATCGGCTACGGCTGCCCGGAGGACTACAACGCCACCCGCAAGCTGGTAGTGGAAAACCCGGAGGCCGGCATCCGCTACTTCCTCGTCAAGCCCAGCGATGTTGCCATCTATGTGGAGCACGGTGCCGCCGATGTGGGCATCGTGGGAAAGGACATCCTCACAGAGGCTTCTGCTGATGTGTACGAGCTGCTGGACACTGGCCTTGGCAAATGCCGCATGTGCGTTGCCGCCCCGGCCGATTACAAGGACGACCCCAGTCGCCCGGTGCGGGTGGCTACCAAATTCGTCAACATTGCAAAGAGCTACTACGCATCCATGGGGCGGGACATCGATATCATCAAGCTGAACGGCTCCATTGAGCTGGCCCCCATTCTGGGCCTTTCGGACGTCATCGTGGATATCGTGGAGACCGGCACCACCCTGCGGGAGAACGGCCTGAAGGTGGTCACCGAGTTCATGCCCATCTCGGCCCGGTTCATTGCAAACAAGGCCAGCTACCAGTTCAAGCACGCCGAAATGGACACCATGCTGGAAAAGCTGCGGGCGGAACTGCAGAACAAGGAGGAAGCAAAATGATCAAGCTGTATAACTTTGACGAGCTGAAGCCCGAAGAGATCCTGAACCGCGATATCCGCGCGGAAAAGAACGTGGAGGATGTGGTGGACGGCATCATTGCCGATGTGCGCGCCCGGGGCGATGAAGCCCTGAAGGATTACGCGCTGAAATTTGACGGCGCGAAGATCGATGCCCTGCAGGTGACGCAGGAGGAGATCGACGAAGCCTTTGCGGGCATGGACCCCTACTTCCTCGAAACGCTGCGCGAAGCCGCCGCCAACATCGAGAGCTTCCACCGCCAGCAGGTGCACAAGAATTTTGTGGTGAACGACAAGCCCGGCATCGTGCTGGGCCAGAAATATACCCCCATTGAAAAGGCCGGTGTCTATGTGCCCGGCGGCACGGCGGCCTATCCCTCCACCGTGCTCATGGACGTGATCCCGGCAAAGGTGGCAGGCGTATCCGAGATCGTCATGACCACCCCCGCCGGAAAGGACGGCAGGGTGAACCCGGTCATCCTTGCCGCTGCTGCCACCGCAGGCGTGACCAAGATCTTCAAGACCGGCGGCGCACAGGCTGTGGCGGCTCTCGCCTACGGCACCCAGAGCATCCCTGCGGTGGATAAGATCGTTGGCCCCGGCAACATCTATGTTGCCACCGCCAAGCGCAAGGTATTCGGCAAGGTGGGCATCGATATGATCGCCGGCCCCAGCGAAATTCTGGTGCTGGCCGACGGCGGCTGCAACCCCGCATGGGTGGCGGCGGACCTGCTGAGTCAGGCCGAGCACGACAAACTGGCAAGCCCGGTCCTCGTCACCGACAGCCCGGAGCTGGCCAAGGCCGTGCAGGCGGAGCTGGAGGTGCAGATCCCTCAGCTGCCCCGTGCCGCCATCGCCCGCGCCAGCGTGGACGACAACGGCAAGATCATCCTCTGCACCGACCTGCACAAGGCCATTGAAGCCTGCAACATCATTGCACCGGAACATCTGGAAGTGTGCGTGGAGGACCCCTTCGGCGTGCTGAACGAGATCAAAAACGCAGGCAGCATCTTCCTTGGCCGCAACGTGCCGGAAGCGCTGGGCGATTACTTTGCAGGCCCCAACCACACCCTGCCCACCAGCGGCACCGCCCGCTTCTCAAGCCCCTTGGGCGTAGACGACTTTGTAAAAAAGTCCAGCTTCCTCTACTACACCCGGGAAGCGCTGGGCGAAGTAGCCCCCCGCATCGCCGATTTTGCCGAGCGCGAGGGCCTGCACGCCCACGCCCGCAGCGTGACCATCCGGTATGAAAAGTGACCCTCTCAGGCGCTTGCGCGCCAGCTCCCCCGAAGGGGGAGCTTCATGAGAGGAAACCGTAAGATGCAAAAAAGCTCCCCCTTCGGGGGAGCTGGCAAAGCCGTAAGGCTTTGACTGAGAGGGTTTTTATATGAGTCGTTTTCTTTCTCCCACGCTGGCCGCTGTCACCCCCTACACCCCGGGTGAGCAGCCGCAGGATCAGCAGTACATCAAACTGAACACCAACGAAAGCCCCTATCTGCCCTCCCCGGCGGTGATCGCTGCCGTGAGCGAGCACGAGGTGGAAAAGCTGCGCCTTTACTCCGACCCCGCCTGTGCCGACCTGCTCAAGGCGGCCGCAGCCCACTTCGGTTTGCAGCCGGAGCAGATCATGCCCGGCAATGGCAGCGACGAGAACCTCTTCTTTGCGCTGCGTGCCTTCTGTGACGCAGACCACCCGCTGGCCTATGCCGACATTACCTACGGCTGCTACGGCGTGTGGTGCGGCCTGATGCACATTCCCAGCCACATCATCCCGCTGAAAGAGGATTTCACCCTTGACCCGAAGGACTACTACGGCCTGAACCAGACCATCGTCATCGCCAACCCCAACGCCCCCACCGGCATTGCACTGCCCCGGGCGGAGATCGAGGGCATCCTGAAGGCGAACCCGAACAATGTGGTCATCGTGGACGAGGCCTATGTGGACTTTGGCGGCGAGAGCTGCGTGCCCCTCATCGACCAGTACGAGAACCTGCTGGTGGTGCAGACCTTTTCCAAGTCCCGGCAGCTGGCCGGTGCGCGTCTGGGTCTTGCCATGGGCAATGCAAAGCTCATTGCCGACCTGAACCGGGTCAAGTTCAGCCTGAACCCCTACAACATCAACCGCCTGACCCTGAAGGCCGGGCAGGCCGCGCTGGAAGACACCGCTTATTTTGACAGGACCCGCGCCGCCATCGTGGACACCCGCGCATGGACAAAACAGCAGCTGGAACAGCGCGGCTTTGCCGTGCTGGACAGCCGCTCCAACTTCCTGTTTGCAAGTACCGACCGGAAAGACGGCGGAACACTCTACAAAGAGTTGAAGAAAAACGGCATTCTGGTGCGCCATTTTGACGCGCCCCGCATCCAGAACTGGCTGCGCATCACCATTGGCACGCCGGAACAGATGCAGACGTTTATGGAAACGCTGGATAAGATCATGGAGGAATGAACCATGCCGAACCGAATGATCTCGCTGGAACGCAACACCAATGAGACCCAGATCGACCTTACCCTTGATCTGGACGGCACCGGCCGCTACGAGGTGGACACCGGGTGCGGCTTTCTGAACCACATGCTGGAGCTGTTCGCCCGCCATGGCCGGTTCGATCTGGTGCTCACCTGCCACGGCGATGTGCAGGTGGACTACCACCACACCACCGAGGATGTGGGCATTGCACTGGGTCAGGCCTTTGCACGGGCGCTGGGCGATATGCGCGGTATCCAGCGCTACGGCAGCTTTTATCTGCCCATGGATGAAGCGCTGATCCTGTGCGCCGTCGATCTTTCGGGCCGCTGCACCCTGAACTGGGATGTCCATTGCAGCACCGAAAAGGTGGGCGATTTTGACGTGGAGTGCGCCAAGGAATTCTGGCTGGGCTTTGCCCGCAGCGTGCCCGCCACGATCCACTTTGTACAATTTGCGGGAGAAAATACTCACCACATCCTCGAGGCCTGCTTCAAGGGCGCAGGCCATGCACTGGGCGCGGCCGTGAAGATCGACGAAGCCCACAAGGACGAAATTCCTTCCACGAAAGGACTGCTGGTATGATCGCAATTATCGATTATGGCGTGGGCAACCTGTTCAGCCTGAAGTCCAGCCTGAAACAGCTGGGACTGGAAGCGGTCGTCACCGCCGACGCGGACACCATCCGCAAAGCCGACCGGCTCATCCTGCCGGGCGTGGGCGCTTTTGCCGATGCCATGGCCAAGCTGGAGGCGACGGGCCTTGTACCGGTCATGAAAGAAGAAGCCGAAAGGAAGCCGCTGCTGGGCATCTGCCTTGGCATGCAGCTGCTGTTTGAAAAGAGCTACGAGTACGGTGAGCACGAAGGCCTTGGCTTTGTGAAGGGCGAGGTCTGCCCGCTGGAGCCCGACCTTGCAGACAAGAGCCTGAAGGTGCCGCAGATCGGCTGGAACGCCTTGCACATTGTAAAGGACGACCCGCTGTTCAAGTACATCCGTGAGGGAGAATACGTCTATTACGTCCACAGCTACTACGGCAAGAACTGTACGGAGAGCACACTGGCTGTGAGCGATTATTCCATTCCCGTCACCGGCGCGGTGCGGGCGGGCAGGGTGTATGGCACCCAGTTCCACCCGGAAAAGAGCGGGGATACCGGCCTGAGGATCTTGAAGGCGTTTGCGGAGCTATAACCCTCTCAGTCAACGCCTGCGGCGTTGCCAGCTCCCCCGAAGGGGGGAGCTTCTAAAGAGTGAACCGCAAAATGCAAAAAGCTCTCCCTTCGGGAGAGCTGGCGAGCGAATGCGAGCCTGAGAGGGTTCGTTTCTGAAGGAGATTCAAATGCAATTATTTCCAGCCATTGACCTGCGGGGCGGCAAGGTGGTGCGCCTGACGCAGGGCGACTACAGCCGCATGACCGTCTATGGTGAGGATCCCTGTGCACAGGCGCGGGAGTTCCTTGCAGCGGGGGCCAAAAACCTGCACGTCGTCGATCTGGACGGCGCAAAGGACGGTACCCTATCCAACTATGATACCATTGCCGCGCTGGCAAAACAGGGCGGCTTATACATTGAGGTGGGCGGCGGCATCCGTACCGAGGAGCGCATTGAAACATATCTTTCCCTCGGCGTGGGCCGCTGCATCCTTGGCAGCGTGGCGGTGACGGATTTTGCCTTTACCGCCCGGATGCTGCAGAAATACGGCAATAAAATTGCCGTGGGCGTGGACGCAAAGGACGGCTATGTGGCCATCCATGGCTGGAAGGAAGTGAGCGCCGAGCCGGGCGTGGACTTCTGCAGGCGGCTGGCAGATGCCGGATGCACCGCCATCATCTACACGGACATTGCCTGCGACGGTGCCATGAGGGGCACGAACCTCGGCCTGTACCGCACGCTTGCCAAAGAAGTGCCCGGCGTGGCCTTTACGGCCAGCGGCGGCATCTCGTCCGAAGCAGAGCTTCTGGAACTGAAAAAAATGGGCACTGCCGCTGCCATTTTAGGCAAGAGCCTGTACACCGGCGCACTGGACCTTGCGCGCTGCGTGCAGCTGGTGCAGGAGTGAACGGAGGGGAAACGACATGATCACCAAACGCATTATTCCCTGCCTTGATGTGCGCAATGGCCGCGTGGTCAAGGGCACGAACTTTGAAGGCATCCGGGATGTGGCCGACCCGGTGGAAATGGCTCGCATGTACAACGCTGCCGGTGCCGACGAGCTGGTGTTCTACGATATCACTGCCAGCTTCGAGGGCCGGGCACTGTTCACGGATATCCTGACCCGCGTCGCCAGCGAAATTTTTATCCCGCTCACGGTGGGCGGCGGCATCAACACGCTGGAAGATTTTGACCGGGTGCTCAAGTGCGGCGCGGACAAGGTCAGCGTCAACTCGGGCGCACTCAAAAACCCTGACCTTATCCCGGCGGCAGCACAGCGCTACGGCAACCAGTGCGTGGTGCTCTCTGCCGATGTGAAGCGGGTGGACGGCCAGTTCCGGGTATTCGCCAAGGGCGGGCGCGAGGATACCGGCCGGGATGCACTGGACTGGATCAGCTGGTGCGTGGATCACGGCGCGGGTGAGATCTGCCTGAACAGCATCGACACCGACGGCGTGCGCAATGGCTTCGACCTTGAGATGCTGGATGCAGTTGCGGCGCGGGTGAATGTGCCCATCATTGCCAGCGGCGGCGCAGGCAAAAAGGAAGACTTTCTGGAGCTGTTCCACCACAAGGGCATCGATGCAGGCCTTGCGGCGGGCATCTTCCACCAGAAGCTGCTGACCATCCGCGACCTGAAAGAATACCTCAACGCAAACGGCGTGGAGATGCGGCTGTAACGCCGGGGCATTTCTCCCCGGCGCGGGGAGAAGCCGTAACGCGAAACTGGATTTCCGCAAAAACAACCCGCAAACTCTTGCGTTTGCGCACCGAATACGCTAAACTAGTAATATCCCCATCCGGGGAGGGAGAACCGTTATGAATCTGAAATTTGATGAAAAGGGCCTGATCCCTGCCATCGTGCAGGACCACTACACCAAAGAGGTGCTCACCCTCGCATACATGAACGCCGAGACGCTGGCGCTCACCATTGCCGAGGGCCGCACTGTGTTCTGGAGCCGCAGCCGTCAGGAGATCTGGCGCAAGGGCGAGACCAGCGGCAACGTGCAGCGGGTGGTGTCCATCACCGCCGACTGCGATGCCGATGCTCTGGTGGTGGAAGTGGTCAAATCCGGCCCCGCCTGCCACACCGGTGCCGAGAGCTGCTTCTTCAACGAAGTATACGTCTCGCCGGAGCTGAAGCAGTTCAGCTGGCAGGGCCTGTACGGGCTCATCAAGGGCCGCAAGACCGATCCGCAGGAGGGCAGCTATACCACCTACCTGTTCGAGAAGGGCAAGGAGAAGATCCTGAAAAAGGTGGGCGAAGAGTGCACCGAGGTCATCATTGCGGGCGAAAAAGAGGATAAGGAAGAAACCGTTTACGAGATCAGCGATCTTGCCTACCATGTTCTGGTGCTGATGGTCAGCGCCGGCATCACGGTGGAGGATGTGACCCGTGAACTGGAAAAACGTCACGTCATTGACCACAAGGTCAAACAGGAAAGGATGCAGTGAATTATCTATGGCAGATTATAAGAAGTCCAGTGTCCATTGCCACTCCACTATGTGCGATGGCAAAAATACCTTGCAGGATATGGCAAGTGCTGCATGTGCGCAGGGCCTGACCACGCTGGGCTTCACCGGCCATAGCTACACCCAGCGCGACCGCGAATACTGCATGAGCCCCAGCCGCACCGCCCAGTACAAGGCCACCATCGCAAAGCTCAAGGCCGAATACAGGGGCAAGGTGGATATCCTGTGCGGCATCGAGTGGGATATCCTGAGCGAGGATAAGCGCACCGGCTACGATTACTGGATCGGCAGCGCACACCACCTGTACGGCAAGAACACCGGCAAGTATTATGAGATCGACTTCCGCCCGCAGGATCTGTGGGACTGCATCAACGACGACTTTGACGCAGACCCGCTTGCCGCTGTGGAGGCCTACTTTGCCGAGGTGGAAAAGGTGGCCGCCCTCAAGCCGGATATTCTGGCCCACATCGACCTGATCAAGAAGCTGAACGCCAAAGGGGAATTCTTCGACGAGGAGTCGCCCCGCTACAAGGCTGCTGCTCTCAAGGCCCTGCAGGCCGCAAAGGACAACGACTGCCTGCTGGAAGTGAGCACCGGCGGCGTTTACCGCGGCTACCGCAAGGACTTCTACCCTGGCCCCTGGCTGCTGGGTGAGTGGCAGAAGATGGGCGGCAAGGTGATCATCACCTCCGATTCCCACGACATTGCCAGCCTGACCTACGGCTTTGACGAGGCCGCTGCCGCCATCAAGGCCGCAGGCTTTACCAGCGTGGAGGTGCTCACCGGCCACGGCTTTGAGACGCAGGAGCTGTAAAGAGCACGATTGGAATTGCCGCCGCTTGCGCTCTGGCAATTTTCAGTGGAAAAATGTTTTTGATTTTGCAGTCAGAGCGGCCTGCGGGCCGCTCTGACTGCCTTTTCACGAGAGAGGCCGCCGCGGGCAGCTTCTTCGTAAAAAGCAACTGCATAAAACGACAAAACAAGGGACTGCTTTCCGGGCGGCCCCTTGTTTTGCGGTAAAAATAAAGTTGGAGGAACCCTATGACCCAGACCCAGTCCCGGAAGAAGAACCTCTTCCAGATGAATGTAAACCTGATGCACGGCCCCATCTTCAGGAGTCTGGTGCTGTTCATGCTGCCCATTCTCATTTCCAACCTGTTCCAGCAGCTGTACAACACCGTGGACACCATGATCGTGGGCAACGTGCTGGGCGACACCGCCCTTGCTGCCATTGGCTCCTGCGGAGCCATCTACGAGCTTCTGGTGGGCTTCGGCCTTGGCATCGGCAACGGCCTTGCCATCGTGGCAGCGCGCGCCTACGGCGCTCAGGACGAGGACCTGCTCAAGCGCACGGTGGCCGGGTCGCTGGTCATCGGACTGGCGGCGTCGCTGACCATAACCACGGCAGGCTTTTTCGGCCTGCGGCCCCTGCTGGAGCTGCTGGACACCCCCGCCGAAATTCTGGAAGATGCCTACCGCTACATCATCATCATTGATCTGGGCGTCATCGTCATGTTCGCTTACAACCTGTGCGCGGGCCTGCTGCGGGCCATCGGCAACAGTGTGATGCCGCTGGTGTTCCTGCTGCTCAGCTCGGCGCTGAACGTGGTGCTGGACCTGTGGTTCATTGCCGGGATGGGCATGGGCGTGGCCGGTGCCGCTGTGGCTACCGTGATCGCACAGGGCGTGTCAGTGGTGCTGTGCATCCTCTATGTCATGGCGCGGGTGCGCATCCTCATCCCGGGCCGGAAGCATCTGGACGTGGGCCGCAAGCTGTACTGGGACCTGTTCAGCCAGAGCATCTCCATGGGCCTGATGAGCAGCATCGTGTCTGCCGGTTCGGTGATCTTGCAGTATGGCATCAACGGGCTGGGCACCCTGACCATCGCCGGACACACGGCGGCCCGCAAGCTGTTTGCCTTCACGGACATGCCGCTCATCGCCATGGCGAATGCGGCGTCCACCTTCGTTTCCCAGAATTACGGCGCAGGCCAGCCGGAGCGCATCCGCAAGGGCATGCGGGAGATCTACCTGTATTCGCTGGTGGTCATGGTGGTGACGGTGCTGCTGATGCAGGTGAGCGCCGAGTGGCTGGTGCGCATGGTGTCCGGCTCGTCGGAGGCCCTCGTGCTGGAAAACGGCGCACGCTATCTGCGCTGGACCTCCCCCTTCTATGCGGTGCTGGGGGTGCTGCTGTCCACCCGCTATGCCCTGCAGAGCCTGGGCGAAAAGGTGCTGCCGCTGTTTTCCAGTGTCATCGAGTTCCTGGGCAAGGTGGTGTTCGTGCTGGTGTTCATCCCGCGCTTTGCCTACAATGCGGTGATCCTGTGCGAGCCGGTGATCTGGTGCTTTATGGCCCTGTATCTGGTGGCGGTATACCGCTGCAATCCCTTTGTGTTCCCCAAAAAACAATGACCCGGTGCCCCGGGCAAACAAAAAGCGTCTGCAGAGGCTTCTGCAGACGCTTTTGTATTGGGGGTTTCCTTACAGGGCCGAGTAGCCGAAGCTGTTGACCAGGGCGTCGATGTGCTGGCCGGCCTTGCACAGAGGGTAGTCGCGGCTGTCATAGCTGGCGTAGTCCGGCAGGCTGGCGGGGTCGAAGATGGAGGTGACCGGGTAGCCCATGCACTCGTGGGTGGTGGCAAAAATAGCCGAAAGCCCGGCCACCATGCCGCCGTAGTAGTTCACGGCCTCCACAGCAGCCTGCACGGTGTAGCCGGTGGTGATGGAAGCGGCCAGAATGAGCACATGCTTGCCCTTGACCATGGGGGCCAGATTGTCGCGCAGGATGATCTGGCTGCCGGTGGTGTACTCCGGGGTGATGACATAGATGGTCTGGTGGGCGTTCATGTTGGCAAAGCCGTCCTTGGTCAGCTCATTGGCCAGACAGGTGCCGATGACCTGGGTGCCGTCCAGACAGAGCACGGTGTCCACGATGGTGCTGTGCTGGTAGGCACTTACCAGTTCTCTGGCCACGGCCTTGGCCTCCGACAGACGGGACTTCTGGGTGGTGACGTCGATGTAATAGTTGATGTGGCTGTGGCTGGTGGCAAAATGTCCCTTGGCAACGCGCAGGAACAGGTCACTTTTCTTGGTGGGCAGCTTGACCATGTTGATCATAACAGACAGCACTCCTTTTCAGCCGGGCGGGCGTACCCGCCGCAAAATATAACAGCGCGGCGGCAAGTGGCTCTGCCGCTGCGCTTTGTCCGTTGCTTGTTCTTTTATTGTACCGGAAAACGGAACTGTGCACAAGACACAAAATCACTAAAAAACGATAGACACTTTGCGACGAACTGCCCAACAAAAGGGTCAAAAAAGCCCGCACCAAGGGTGCGGGCTGAAATGTAAAGATTGGAGAATTAATTGACGAGGTCTGCACCGGGGATCTTCCAGGTCATGCGGAGTTCAGGAGACTTGGCCGGGTTGGGGGTATAGGTGAACTCCAGGATGTCCTCAGGGCCGGGAGCATACCCGGCATAGTCGGGGACATGGACCTTGTACTCACTCACAGTCCGGGGCGGGAGATTGGGGAAAATATCAGGAACCTTGCCGTCCTCCCCCGGAACAGCCTCGATGGTCAGGTTGAAATCGTTGTTCCACTTGCGGTTGCCCTTTGCATCCAGGACCTTTACCGTGAAGAGCTCGTAGGGGGTCATAAGAAGGGGAGCATCGGAGCTGTTCTTTACAACAAAAGTAAAGACGCCTGCGCCGTCCTTCGTGTCCACGCTCTTCAGCAGGCCGCCGGTGGTGCCCAGGGTCGTGCCATAACCCAGCTTTTTGATAACAGGGTTGTTGGGGTCCTGGATCTCACAGCCCGTCAGCAGGCCGGCACCGGCCACAGCCACAGCGGTCATGGCAGAATACTTCAGAAAATCACGCCGGGAAAAAGTGTAAGACATGATACGTTCCTCCGTTTATCAACAAAATATGGTGTAAGGGTCAGCCCAAAGCAGGGACCGCAGTATCCGGGGAGATGATCCAGTTTGCGGTGTACTCGTTGTACTCGGTATCCGGGGTGTAGATGATACGCAGGGAGGCGATGGGGCATTCGGTATCCTCGGCCTTCATCACAGGCAGGCCGGATGCCTTAATGGTGTAGATGCACTCCTTACCGCGGCTGATGGGGTTGGGCTCACCAGAGTCCAGGCGAGCGGTGACGTTGCCCTGGGTAGAACCCACAAAGATGTTTGCGATGCAGTTGTTGTTCTTATCGTAGGCCTTGACTGCAAAACGATTGGGGCTCACGATGATGGGATTCTTGCGGCCGTTGACGATATGGATCACAAAGGTCGCGTTGCCGGATGTGGGGGCATACTCCAGGGATTCCAGAGTGGATTTTACCTTCAGCACGACATTATCACTGGGATAGGTGGTCTGGATCGCAGTTTCTGCGCCAGAACCAGAGCAGCCGCCCAGCAGGCTGGTACCGGCCACAGCCACGGCGGTCACGGCGGTGTATTTCAGAAACGAGCGGCGGGAGAAAACGGTAGACATGATTTTGTTCCTCCTCCTGGAATGTAAAATTATACAGTTTATGCCAATGGAAGTTACTTATACAATAGGCGAAATGACCGCAAAAGTCAATGCTTTTTATAAAATAATTGTGAACATTCTGTGGGCATATCGTACAAAATGGACGAAATCGAATGCAATTATCCGCGGATCACATCGGCGGCCTTCATGGTAAAGGTCAGGGTCTTGTCCGGGGCAAAGGTGGGCATGTAGGTCACCTGCAGCTCCTTCCAATTCTTGGGCACCATCAGCATCAGCACGATGTAGCCGGAGCCCTGCGGGGGCAGGCTCTCGCTGTCGGAAAAGCTCTGGGAGTTGGAGTTGTACAGGGACACCGTGGCACTGATGGCAGCACCCTGACCGTCGCAGGTGGCAACAAAGTCGGTGGTAGCAGCGGCCATGGCCTGGAAGTTGGCGTCCACGTTCTCCAGCGGGGGCACCGGGTAAGCGGCGTTGATGGCATCCACGCCCTGTGCACCGATGGTATAGGTCTCGGTCTTGCTGCGGTTCAGCACGGTCACGCGCACGCCCAGGTACTCATAGCCGGGCTGTGCGGGGTCCTGGGTCAGGTGGAACACGCTGGACAGCTGTACGCCCAGACCGTTCCAGTTCTTGACGGTGTCGCCCACCTTCACGTCGTTGACGGTGGTGTTTCTGCCATTGGTTTTGCAGCCGCTCAGCAGGCTGGCAGAGCCGACCGCTGCAGCGGAAACACCTGCACACTTCAGGAATGCACGGCGGGAAATCTTGTTCGACATAGGTATTGTCCTCCTCTTGATCGGTGGAAATGTTGTCCTTTCCAGAATCTTCTACTCTGTTTATACCGTTTTTGGTGCACAGATGCAAGAGTTTTGGGGAACAATTCACAGGAATATCACCCCAGTACGACGGGATTTCAGTCCTCGGGGGTCAGGCCCTTGACGTGGGTCTCGCTGGTCTTGACCAGATTCAGCAGGCTGGGGGTGTACAGCGGGAACTCGCGGGTCAGGCTCTCGGTGGTCATGGCAAGGCAGGCGGGGTCCTTTACGCCCTCGGCACCCTTCAGGTCCTCCCCGGCCAGCAGGGCTTCCACATTGGCCTCGGACATGCGCATCACGGCGTCGGAATAGCCGCGCCAGCGGTGGGCACCGATGCTGAACATGCTGGACGCGTTGTGAGGCTCGGCCGAGTACAGCAGGCGGAACATCTTGGCCACGGCCATCATCAGGTAGGCGCTCACCTCGGTGGTCAGGGCCTTGCTGTGGCACTGGCCAATCTTGGCATACAGCACGTTCAGGCTGTTGGAGATCAGCTTTTTGTTCATGGTGGGCAGCACGCTGCCGTGGTAGATATTGTCCTTCATCTTGTCGGGGTTGGGCAGGTCCTCGGCCGAGAGCATCATACCGTTGCGCTCGGCGCTGCGGCCCAGCAGATAGTCGCAGGAAACATTATAATAGTCGGCCACGCGCACCACAAAGTCCAGCCCGCACTCGCGGATGCCTTTTTCGTAGTGGGACAGCAGGGCCTGCGAAACACCCAGATCTTCCGCCGCCTGCTTCTGGGTGATGCCGCGCTCCTTGCGCAGCAGTTTGATGATACGATTGAATTCCATGGTCTCTGACTCCTCAATGCCCCCGGGTTGGGGAACATCCTTGATTTTTGGTTTACAGCAGGTTGATTATACACAACGGAAAACGAAATGTAAAGCAAGAAAAGTGACGATATTTTTCATCAAATTTCGTCATTTCTGTCAAAGTCCTTGCCGGGTACACTACATCTATGTTAAACTACAGGTATAACAGCATACATTTTGTGGCGGACGCCCGGGGCACAAAGATGCCGGGCGGGAATATTTTTGGCAGAGGACGCGCTTTTCTGCCAGAAAATGGCTCCCGTTCCGGCCAAAAGAAACGGCACCCGGCGCAAAATGCAAAAATTCCAAATTGGAACTTCCATCTTTCCTGGTTTTGTGCTATAATGCTGTTTTGGCACCTGTCCTTGTCCGGCGCACAGCTTTGTGGTGGGCAGGGAGGCTATAAAATAGGAATAGGAAAGAGGATTACCCAAATGAAACACAACACCATCACCCGTCTGTGCAGCCTGGCCGCTGCCGCTGTTCTGGCTGTGAGCTGCATCGCCCTGACCGGCTGCGGCAGCAGCGCATCTTCTGCTGCTTCCAGCACCGCTTCCACCGCTGCATCCGCTGCTGCCGCCGGCGACAACTCCTGCGGCGAGAACGTGACCTGGACCCTGGCCGACGGCACCCTGACCATCAGCGGCACCGGCCGTATGACCGACTACAGCAGCAACTCCCCCGCTCCCTGGGCGGATCAGGCCGACCAGATCACCGCTGTGGTCGTGGAAGCCGGTGTGACCACCGTGGGCGGCAGCTCCTTCAAGGGCTGCACCAACCTGACCACCGTGACTCTGGCCGATGGCGTGGAGTACATTGAGACTGCCGCCTTCAACGGCTGCACCGCCCTGTCCGACATCACCATCCCGGAGAGCGTGGGTTACATCAAGACCGGCGCCTTCAAGGACTGCAATGCACTCACCAGCGTGACCGTGCGCAGCAACTGCCGCATCGACATGAACGTGTTCCCCTCCACCGTCGAGATCAACCGCTACGCCGACTGATCTTCCGTGCAACGCGCACCGGCTCCGGGGGTTTGGATCTTTGCAAACGATACGAGGTATTTTGCATGAAAACCTTTAAGCTCCATCTCATCCGTCACGGCGTGACCGCCGGCAACCTGCAGGGCCTGTACATCGGCAGCGGCACCGACATCCCGCTGTGCGACGAGGGCCGTGCCCAGCTGGCCGAACTGAAGGAACGCTTTGAGTACCCCCAGGTGGACACCGTGTTCTCCTCGCCCATGCTGCGTGCGGTGGAAACGGCCAACATCCTGTTCCCCAACGCGGCCCACACCTTTACGGTGCACGATCTGCGGGAGGCGGGCTTTGGCAAATTCGAGAACAAGCCCGTGAAGGAACTGGTGCACGACGAGGACTTTAAAAAGTGGATCACCCCGGGTTCCGGCTTTGTGCCGGAGGGGGCTGAGCCCACCGAGCAGTTCCACGCCCGCTGCGCCGAAAGCCTGCTCAAGCTGTTTGAGTATATGATCCGCATGGACGTGACCGAGGCCGCTTGTGTGACCCACGGCGGCGTGATCATGAGCATGCTCAGCCAGCGTGCTCTGCCCAGCCGCCGCCCCGAGCAGTGGATGGCAGACCCCGGCTGCGGCTACACCGTGCAGACTGACGTGCAGCTGTGGATGCGGGACAAGCTGGTGGAGGCCATCGACATCGTGCCCTTCGGCTATGCCGACACCCTGCGCGGCCAGGCCGAGACCGAAGAGAACGAGGCCTACGAATAAACGCAAAGAATCGGTTACAATCCGGGGCAACCGCTTGACAGAACGGTCACAATCCTTTATTGTATAAAGGAACCACTTTTTCGTTTCGCCAAGGAGGAAGTTCCCATGTCACAAGCCATCTCCCGCCGGTCATTCCTGAAATGTGCCGGCTCCGGTGCGGTCAGCCTTGCGGCTGCCCTGCTCACCGGTGTATCCGCAGCAGCGGCCGAGCTGCGTGCTGCGGGCGACCCTGCCCTGCTGGACGGCAAGGCGGCAGTGGAGCTGCTGGGTTATGCCCCGGCTCCGGGTCTGGGCGGTGTGCTGGTGTATCTCTCGGTGGAGAACCTGTCCGGCCATGCGCTGCCGGTGGGCGAAAGCTACCTGCAGAGCCGTCGGGTGTCCACCCGGGAGGACCTGTACAGCATGGGCACCGGGGTCACGGCCGCCTGCAACGGCCGTGCGGTGCGCTGCGGCAGCTTTGCCGCCCCGCTGTACGGTGAGAACGCGGCGGATGCGTCCATCTTTACCCTGAATCTGGCCGCCGGGCGCGGTGCGCTGCTGCACTGCTTCTGCGCCGTGCCGGAGGACTGGCAGACGCTGGAGCTCACCTATGCCCCGGACTTTGCCGCAGGGCGCAGCGTCACCTTCACGGTGCAGCGCGGCGCGGACGAAGCGGAACTGGGCATGGTGCCCGCTACCCCTGCCGAGGTGGGCAGCGTGGTGGATCTGTAAACCGAATAAACGCAAAAGCTCCCCGTGCATCTGCACGAGGAGCTTTTTGTGTGTCAGGGCTGCAGCAGGTCGTTCCCGGCGGAATCCTGCACGGTGACTTCCTCACCGGTCAGGCTGGAAAGCCATGCAATGTAGCTGCGGCCGCTCAGGATGCGCAGCGGGCGGCCGTCGGCGTCATAAAAGGCAAAGGTCGAGCCGGTGCCCTGGGTCCAGGTGATGTGCCACAGGTGGCCGCCGTTGAGCCACAGGCCGCCGCCCATGGTCAGGTCGTAGTCCAGGGTGCGGCCATCGTCCCGCGGGGTGGAGGCACTGTACAGCACCAGAAGGTTGTCAAAGGCAGCCTGGATGCCGGTGTTGGCGTCCAGCTGCGGGGAGCCGTCATGGTGCAGCATCCCGTAGGTGCCGGTGTCGGTATCGTAGGCAAAGCGGGTGGTGCTGCCGGACGGGAACTGTACTGCCGCCTGAGCTGCGTCGGCAACGTCCGCATCCGGCAGGTGGCCGTCGGTCTGCTGAGGCAGCAGGGCCGGGACAGTGGGTACGGCGGAGGTGTCCCCTTCCTGCGTGCTGTCTGCGGATTCCGCAGGGTCCTCGGACAGCGCGGACGAGAGGCTCAGGCTGCTCAGCACCTTGGCCACAGATTGACCGTTGGTGCACCACAGCGGGCTGGCCCAGTCGGTATTGCCGGTGGTGAAGGCGTTGCGGCCTGTTTCCAGCGCGTCCACCGCGCGCAGGTTCCAGTAGTCCAGAAAATTGCGGGTGTACAGGTCGCAGCCGCGCTGGATGGGCAGCCCCTGCTGGCCGCTGAGCAGCCGCCAGAACAGGTCCTGCCCCAGCGTGACCGGCCCCACCGTCGGCATGGCCGACACGGAGGGATAGACCAGGCACAGGCTGGGGGCGGTGTCCGCACGGGCTGCGGCCTCCAGCACCACAGAGGCGCTGCCGATGCCCCACTGGGTGGTGCTGCCGGGGGCGTTGTCGATGACCACTGCCGCCGGACGCTGGCCCGGGTATTGCTGCTCCTGCCCGGTCAGAGGGTCAGCAGAAGCCGTGCTGTCGGCTGCCGGGCCGCCCGGCATGCAGCCGGCCAGCAGCACAGCGCACAGCACGGCCGCACCGATGCGCTGGATCCAGATGCGTTTCATGGCGTTCCCCTCGTTTACTGATAGCTGAAATTGGACCACTCATCGTCGTCCACAATGGCAAGGTAGGTCTTGCCGCGGTTGAAGAGCAGCTCGGCCCCGGCGTCATCGTAGACCTTCAGCGGATGCTCCGGGGAGGCCTTCTCCCAGCGGCCCACCTGTACCCCGCCCCGGCTGAAGAAGTAGGCTTCGCCGCCGGAAATATAACTCACCTGCTGCACGTCGCCGGAGTCGCCGGGATAGGCGGCGATGGGGGCAAAGCAGATGAGCAGGTTGTCGAAGCTCAGCTGCTTGCCGTTCAGTTCGTCCACGGTGTTCTCGAATCCGCCGGCGGCGTGGCTGTACATCTGCATTTTGTAGGTGCGGCTCAGTGCACTGTAGCTGAAGCTGGTCTTGTAGTTGTCGGAGTGCACGATGCGTATCGTCCGGCCGGAAGCGGTGCCGCGCATGGTATTCTCGGCCCCGGTGCGGTAGTCCGCAAAGCGGAAGAAGGTGGTGTCGTAATCGTGGCTCAGGCCGATGCCGGCATTGGCGGCGGCCTGCCGGATCTCCTTGCCGGAGGTGAACTCGGTGTGTTCGTAGGCAACGTTGCGGCCGCGGCTGTCCCGGTGGGCCACATGGGGATGGGTGGGCGTGCTGAAGTAGCTCTTGCCGCCGATGTTCAGACCGGAGTAGTTGTAGACGCTGATGAACTTGGTGCAGGGGGCACTTTCGCCGTCGTGGTAGTACAGCGCCTGCCAGGGCATCAGCAGCTGCAGGAACTGGTCCCGGCCGGAGCGCATGGGCCCCACCTCGGGGATGCTGTCGGCGTCGCGGTACACGGCACAGAAGCGAGTGATGCCGCCCTCCACCTTGCTCTCGATGAGCAGGTCAGCAGAAGAAAGGCCCCGCTGAGGGCGGGCGTTCTGCCGCTCGGAATAGCTGATGTTGTTGACCATCACGCCCACGATGCGGCCGCTGCTGCGGTTGGCCTCGCCGGTCAGCGGGTCGGCGTCGTAGGCAGGCAGCCAGCTGGACGCGGCCGGTTCCTCCGCTGCTGCGGAAGATGCGGCGGCCTCACTGGAAGCCGCTGCCTCGCCGGAGGCTGCCGCCTCCGAGGATGCAGAGGAAGAGCTGTTGGCGAGCTTCTGCCGCAGCCAGTCGGAAAAGCGGCTGCCAACGGCGGCAGAACCGGCGGCCCGGCAGCTGGTCAGCGCCAGCGAAGCGGCCGCCAGCCCGGACAGACGAAGAACGGAACGGCGAGTGATCTTTTTCATAGAAAGTACCTCCTGCAGGGGAAAAGGATCGCGGCGGGGTCAGGCACTGCCTGCCCGGAAAAGAGCCCAAATCGGATTTGCTTTGATTGTAACGATTCTGTCCGGTTTTGTAAAGAGGAACTTGTCGGGAAAAAAACCTCCATCTCGCCTGCGGCGAGACCGTTCGGTCGCTTAAAGTCCCCGTGGGGGACTTCATAAGTGCAACGCAAGAATTTTCGGCCGGGCACTTGCATTTTATCGGCATTTATGGTAATATTATTCGGCAGTATTGTATTGCTGCAGAATATGCGCTCGTAGCTCAGCCGGTAGAGCATCTGACTTTTAATCAGAGGGCCAG
>OGKF01000314.1_pt1 | contig 28909 bp, 32 predicted proteins | sample 1572391 | NCBI WGS metagenome assembly OGKF01 (sample SAMEA2582095, study PRJEB24529) | metagenome | biome: Human gut stool | place: China | collected 2011
GGACGTAATGGGCGGCGGTTTGATGGCCGATCTTGCCAAGTATGAGGAACTGGACAATGCACAAAAGCAGGTTGAACAGCTCCAAGTGGAACTGCGGCGGTTCAAAACCGAACTTTCCGATGTCGAGATCACTGCAGACCTTCAGGTCACGGTAGACAGCTTTTTGAAATTTGCCGATTTCTTCTTTGATGGCCTCTTTGCAGACTGGGCGGTTCTGGACCATATCAATCAGGCACAGAGCAGAGTAGAAAACACCAAGGGTCAAATCAAGCGAGTCCTTGCACTTCTGAAAAAGATGCGCGAAGATGTTGATGTCCAGATCGCTGACGAAAAAGAGAAGCAGGAGCAGCTTGCGGTGGAAACTGAGCTGTAAGTTTGAAGAGTCCGCTTATGTGATATGATTCGATAAAACCGAATTTACAGGAGGTGTTTCGATGAAAACAAGAAAGTTTGCCTTATGTTTGGCAGCGGTTTTTCTGGTAATGATTTATATCAATATTCAAAGAAACCATACTTTCACCCTTTCAGATGATGAAGGCACTATAAAGACAGAACAAATACAGCCACTTTGGGGAACTGTAAAAGTAAGCGGCGATTGTGATACTAATGTGGTCTTTACCGATGTTGAGACTGGAGAAAAACACAAAATCGGATATATTACACAGGGTGTAACAGAAAGAATCAAACTTGAACGAGGCAAATGGTATAAGGTGGTAGGCAGAGGCAACCTTACACTGAATCCGGTAAACATTCGAGTCGAATAAATGTAAGTTCCTTGCGGGCAGCTATGAAAGCTGAAGCTGAGAAGAGAGTTTTGAATATTCACATATGAAGGAGTACAGTTCTATGAGTTACGGTTGGGCAACTGTTTTCACTTTAGCGGCATGGTTTGCAGGGCTTGTGATTGATGTAAATGTGCGGGTCGGCGACCTCGGTTTACGAACCGTGCTTCCCGTCATCGTGATGGGGTGCTGCGTTATGAAGTACATAAAGGGCAATAGCAAATAATCTTATCTCGATACACTTTCCAGCGGGCGGCCACAAAACGGTTGCCCGCTCTTTTTATGCTCAAAAAACGAAGGGAGGAACACTATGCCACGCAAAACCGAAGAATATCTCGCCCTTGCCCAGCGCACGGCGAATGGTCTGACCCGGTACTGGGAAAGCTGGACGGACTATTTGACCACTGCATCCCGACTGTACAAGTACAGTTTTGCGGACCAGCTCATGATCTACGCCCAGCGCCCGGATGCCACCGCCTGCGCCGACTTTGACATCTGGAACAACCGGATGAACCGCTATGTGCGCCGGGGTGCCAAGGGCATCGCCCTGCTGGACGAATCCAGCGGATTCCCCCGGCTGCACTACGTCTTTGACGTAAGCGACACCGGGGTGCGCCGCAATTCCCGTGACCCGGAGGTGTGGCAGCTCGGTCCCGATTTGGTGCAGCCGGTTTCGGAAATGTTGAGCAAGACCTACGGCATCAGCGGAGAGCGTGTCAGCCAGCAGCTTGCGGATGTTGCCGGGAAACTGGTGGCAGATTACTGGGACAACAACGGCGGGGACATCCGCGCCATCGTTGACGGTTCGCTGTTGATGGATTATGATGAAGCCGGGGTGGAGATGCAGTTCAAGTCCGCTGCCGCCATCAGCGTCACCTACACGCTGCTGGAACGCTGCGGCTTTGAGCCTGCCGGGTGGTTCGACAAGGACGATTTCCGAGCCATCCACGAGTTTTCCACCCCGGATAGTGTCTACGCCCTCGGCGCAGCCGTCAGCGACATGAGCCGGGAGGTCTTACGCCAAATTGAGCGCACCGTTAAAACAACCATTCGCCGCAGAAACAACGAAAGGAGCCAATATGAATATGAACAGCAAGAACGTGACTTACTCGACCGTCGGGGACTACCAGCTCCCGAACCTGACCCTGAACCAGCCCCGGAAGCCGCTGGGCAAGTACGGCAGGCTGCGCCGGACGTACTTGATGAACCATCGCCCGGTGCTGTACAACACGATGCTCCTGAACGGGAGCCTGTACCCGCACCTGATGGAGGTGGAGCAGACGGCAGAGAGCCAGATGCAGCAGACCATGCAGGGACTGCTGAAGCAGAACCCGGTTCCGAACAAGGAGCAGCATCAGATGGGGTGGGTGCAGCACATGAACAGTCTGAAAGCACAGGCCGAGGAACTGGTGCTGAACGAACTGATTTACAGTTAAGTTTCTTCGATGCCCACATTCCCACCGAAGCCAAACAAATTGAATCCATCGACCAAGCGGAGAGCGAAAAATCGCCCTCCGCTTTTGTTTTGTCGCAGGCGGAGATTGAAAATGCGCTGCGGAGAGGTTCCAATGTTGAAGGCAGCAAACTTCGGATATGGAAAATTTATCAGTTGCAACCTGACCGAAAACTCCGGGCAAAAGCTCTTGCCAACGAATATGCACCGTATGGCCCCGGCGGTTCTTCACACACTTATCTGGACGGAAGCAGTGGTTGGCTTGACCATGACAGCAAGGGTCTGACGTTTGAGCATTATCCCGACCATCAGAAAGTGCTTCTCCGCTGGGATCGGGTCGAAAAATATATTGACCTGATGATTCAGTCTGACCGCTACCTGTCGGACAAAGAAAGAAGAGCCATCGACTTTCCCCTTGAACTGAACGCCGCCAGTGCAGCCGAATACACTGCATTAAAGGCGCAGCACCCGGATACTCTGGTTGGATTTGAAGCTGGCGGCAATTTTATGTTCTATGGAGAAGATGCTGCCAAGGTCGCAAAAGTTCTCAACAGTGCTTTGTTTACGAGAGAAACAGCACTGGGCGAAGTTCAGGTCACAGGCTTTCCACCTAGCTTATGGGCAAGAAAGTCAAAAGAATTGTGGTCTGCGGGCAATGATGTTTACCTTGCCGGATTGAACGAAGATGGGACTCATCACCAGACTAAACATCTGCACAAAGAGGACTATCTGCCCATCGGCTCCATCATCAATATGGATGGCCGGAAATTTCGGATTGACGGAGTGGATTTTGATAAGGGCAAGGTTTCCTTGCAGGATATGGCACTGGCCGACCTGCGGATGCCAATTTTTCGGGAAGAACCGCTATCTGTTGTCCGGGAATTGTACGAACAGCAGGACGAGGCCCTTGACGCTGCTCCCGAAAAGGCCGTTGATTATAAGGTCGGGGACGATGTTGTGGTAGACCTTCTCACACGAACCATCGAAGGCAAAATCGGCTATGTAGGCGAAACGGATGTTCGCATTGACACCAGCGCACAGGGACAGTCGTGGGATAACGAAGTAATCAATAAGCAACAATTCGAGGACGGTCTGCGGCAGGTCACGCCGGAGCTGACTGATGAAGAACTGGATGCGCTGCCCATTTCTGCCGTGATGGACGGAAAAGTGCAGACCTTCCCAGATGCCGCTGCCTTGGATAAAGCTCTGAATGCTGAACCTGCGCCGGAGCCTGCCGGGAACTTCCACATCACGGATGATGATTTGGGTATCGGAGGTCCTAAGCAGAAGTACGCGCGGAACATTGAAGCCATCCGCACCCTGTTCAAGCTGGAAGAGGAGCACCGGGGTGCCACCGCCGAGGAGCAACAGGTGCTTTCGCAATATGTGGGCTGGGGCGGTCTGGCAGATGCCTTTGACCCCGGCAAAGATAGTTGGGCAAAAGAATATACGGAATTGAAGGGACTGCTTTCCGAGGACGAGTACACCGCCGCACGTTCCAGTACTCTGAACGCCCACTATACCTCTCCGGTTGTGATTCGCTCCATTTATGATGCAGTCGAGAAAATGGGGTTTCAGTCTGGCAACATCTTGGAGCCGTCCATGGGTGTGGGCAACTTCTTCGGAATGCTGCCGGATAGCATGGCAGACAGTCGGCTGTACGGCGTGGAGCTGGACAGCATCACCGGGCGCATCGCCAAAAAGCTGTACCCGCAGGCGGACATTACCGTGGCGGGCTTTGAGACCACTGACCGCCGTGATTTCTACGATTTGGCGGTGGGCAATGTGCCGTTCGGTCAGTACAAGGTCAATGATAAGGCGTACAACAAGCTGGGATTTTCCATCCACAACTATTTTTTCGCCAAGGCCATCGACCAAGTGCGTCCGGGTGGCGTGGTGGCGTTCGTCACCAGCCGCTACACCATGGACAGCAAGGACAGCACCGCCCGCAAGCACATGGCAGAGCGTGCTGACCTGCTGGGTGCCATCCGTCTGCCGAATAATAATGCGTTCAAGGCGAATGCAGGCACAGAGGTTGTCAGCGACATCATCTTCCTGCAAAAGCGTGACCGCCCCATCGACCATGAGCCGGAGTGGGTGCAGCTTGGCAAAACGGAAGATGGCTTTGCCATCAATCAGTATTTCGTAGATCACCCGGAGATGGTTCTGGGACAGCTGACACTGGAAAGCACCCAATATGGTCATGACCTGACCGTTGCGCCCATCGAGGGCACCAGCCTTGCCGACCAGCTTGCAGAAGCGGCACAGCATATTGAGGGCAATTAGACTGCGGTGGAGATTGCTGCCCCGGACGTCGCAGATGCGGAAGCACAGCGCAAAACGCTACCCGCAGACCCGACTGTGAAGAATTTTAGCTATACGGTTGTTGATGGCGAGATCTACTACCGAGAGAACTCTATCATGACGCAGATTGAACTGTCCGACAACGCCAAAGGCCGTGTAGCTGGTATGCGTTCGCTGGCTGGGTTTGGAAAGACCCGCAGCGGCGTGCCTTATTGGTGAAGAAGTACAACGAGCTTTTTAACAGCACCCGCCCCCGTGAATACGATGGTTCCCACATTCATTTTGTGGGCATGAACCCGGAAATCAATTTGCGAGAGCATCAGCGCAATGCGGTTGCCCATGTGCTGTATGGGTACAACACCCTTTTGGCGCATGAAGTCGGTGCCGGCAAGAGTTTTGAGATGGCGGCTTCCGCTATGGAACTGAAACGTCTGGGCTTGTGTCAGAAAAGTCTTTTTGTCGTGCCAAATCATTTGACGGAACAATGGGCCAGCGAGTTTTTACGCCTGTACCCCAATGCGAAGCTGCTGGTTACCAGCAAGAAAGATTTTGAACCCGGTAATCGAAAAAAATTCTGTGCGAGAATTGCGACCGGTGACTACGATGCAGTTATCATCGGACACAGCCAGTTTGAAAAGATACCCTTGTCCGCAGAACGACAGGAGCATCTGATTCAGGAACAGATGGATGAAATCGAGGAGGCCATCGAAGAAGCGAAAGCACAGGTTGGCGAGCATTTCACGGTAAAGCAGCTGGAAAAGCTGCGCAAGTCTTTGAAACAGAAATTGGAAAAGCTGCAAGGCACAGACCGTAAAGATGATGTGGTTACGTTTGAACAATTGGGCGTAGACAGGTTGTTTGTGGATGAGAGCCAAGCGTTTAAGAACCTCTACTTGTACACGAAAATGCGTAATGTCGCAGGTTTGAGTACGAGCGAGGCGCAAAAATCCAGCGATATGTTCGGCAAGTGCCGCTATCTGGATGAAACCACCGGAGGCCGTGGCGTGATTTTTGCAACGGGTACACCCCTGAGCAACAGCATGACCGAGATGTATACCCTCATGCGCTATCTCCAGTACAACACCTTGCAGCAGAAAGGGTTGACCCATTTTGATACGGATCATCCCCGTGAAGTGGCAGACCCATGGTTCACAGGAGATTTTGAAGCCACATGGCAGGATGTGCTGGAAGGGTGTACGGCATTGCTTGAGGAACTGCGATCATAACAGATTATCATAAAAACGGACGGATGTCTGCCAGTTGACAGACATCCGTCTATTTTTTTATTTCAAATCATCTTAAAATACTTCAGTGCCTCCCGGATGGCTTTTTCCTTCTCCGGCGGGCACTTGAGCTGCTTGGGGTTCTCAGCCTTAGGCTTGTTGTAGTTTTGCCGCTCCTTGATGCCGCACTTGCGCTTGACCTGTGCAATATAGAGGTTGCTCACGTTCAGACCGGTGTGCTCCTTGACGTACTCCCGGATCTCTTCATAGGTAGCCTTGTTCTCCGCAGCAGTCACGTCCAACTCATCCATCTTCAGGTCTACCGTGATCTTCTGGTAGACATCTAGTTTGGACAAAGCGCATACCGTCTCGGCGGTGTCATCGACTGGCCCTACGAGCTTGTGAAGGAGGGATGATTGTGGACAGTTCTTTTAATCTGGCCGTCCATGCGCTGGTCTGCCTGAGCCACAGTGGACGCTCCCTCAGCAGCGAAGCGCTGGCGGAGAACATCTGCACCAATCCCACCCGCGTCCGCCGGGTGCAGGCGGTGCTGAAGAGACCCGGGAGGGCTTGGACGGCGGCTATCCGGGAAACGCTGGCGCAGTGAGGGCGTGGCTATGGAGCAGATCTATGATACGCTTCCATGTAGCACACTTCGTGTCTCTTTAGAAACCGAGGGTAACGGTCAAAGCCATCCGTTTTCACCATGGTCAAAATGCAAAAAGCGCAGCCGCAGATATTCTCTGCGGCTGCGCTTCGATCCATTTTCAAAGCTTCGGCATCACTCAACGCCATATTGTTGTCTAAATAAATCAGCGACGACGTTTTGCTTTTGAGGCATCGGGCGGCCGGACGAAGCCAGACTCGCCGCCTACTCCGCGCAGAGCTCAGCCACCAGAGCGTCCATCTGCGCTTCGCTGGTTTGGTTCAATGCACCACGCAGAGACACTACCGTTTCGTAAAGGTGGATATCCTTCATCTCCTCCAGTTTGGTGCGCATCAGCCGCGCGGCAGCAGGTGCCCAAGAGCCGTTTTCAATAAGACCAACCCGGCGGTTCCGGAATCCCTTTGTCTGTAAATGTTCCAAAAACTCCTTCATGGGCGGAAACAGTCCTCCGTCATAGGTGGAGCAGGCCAACACCAGTTTCCCACAGTAGAATGCGCTGGTCACGGCATAGGAAAGGTCTGTTGCCGTCAGATCGCACATGGTGACTTGCGCACCTTTTCCCTCCAGCTTGCTCTTGAGGGCCTCCGATGCGTATGCGGTATTTCCATGGATGGACGCGTGGACGATCAGGATGCCCTCCGGTTCTTCCGGTTTCCATTGTGACCAGAGATCATAGAGCCGCAGATACTCTCCCAAGTCTTCTGTGAGCATGGGGCCATGGAGCGGGCAGATCGTTTTGATCTCCAGCGCGGAGATTTTTTTCAGCAGCGCCTGCACCTGTGCGCCATACTTTCCGACGATGTTGTAATAATACCGCCGGGCCTGCGGCGCCCAGGGGGCACGGGCAGTCCGTTCCAGTGAACCGAAGCGGCCGAAGGCATCCGCCGAGAACAGGATCTTTTCCTCCTCTTCATACGCTGCCATCACCTCCGGCCAGTGTACCATCGGCGCCAGCAGAAAGCGCAGCCGGTGCAAGCCCAAGGAAAGCGTATCTCTTTCGCCAACCTCCAGCATACGGTCTTCCGACAATGCACCTGTGCCGAAGAACTGCTTGATCAGGGTAAATGTTTTCGCGTTTCCCACAATCTTCATCTCCGGGTACTTTTGTGCCAGTCGCATGAGGCTGCCGGAATGATCCGGCTCCATGTGTGTGACCACAAGATAGTCGGGGTTGCGCCCTTCCAACACCTGCGCTACATTGGAAAGCCATTCCTCCGCCGCCCGTGCATCCACGCTGTCCATCACGGCGATTTTCTCGTCCAGAATGACATAGGAGTTGTAGCTCACTCCCATAGGCTGGACGGGGTACTGGTTTTCAAAGAGTGCTAATGTGTTATCATCCACCCCTACATAGCGGATGGCATCTGTTACCGTTTGAATGGTCATAATACAAAACAACTCCTTATCATCTGTTCAAGACCTGCATCTCTGGGTTCTTCTCCCCGAATTTCTCGCGCAGCGCACTGCAGATATCCTCCCGGGACTTGCCCTGTTTCTCACCGTTTTTAATGAGCTTGTACGCCTGGAACAGCGCCGAGGGGCCGATCTCGCTGCTGAAAAAGCCGATGCCCTGATTCCATGCCAGCAGCTCGAACACGTCGTCCAACGCGGCACTCTCCACACCGTGGATATATGCCTTTACCAGCTCCCGCGCCGCCTGCCTCATCCGGCCCGCACCGACAGCGTTGGTCAGGGACAGCAGCAGCCGCGTTTCGTAGGGCAGTACGCGCTTCTCGCTCTGCCATGTGGTCTTCCAAAAATCCACGGCGATCTGCCCCAGCTTTTCATCGATCATGGGATAGTTCAAAAGAGCCAGCGGCTTGAAGGGAGCGGAGCTGTCGCCTTCCTTCTTCTCCACACGGCAGAACCAGACATGGAACTCCGCCTCACTCCGCCGCTCGGTGTGGTGCTCGTAGCCCAAGCCCTCCATGACAGCGTACAGTGGATGCGGCTCAAAGGTCTGGATGATGTGTAATCCTTCGCCCACCTCCAACGCCTCGGCTCTTTTCTTCAGCCCTTCAAAGAAGCTGCCCTGTATATGGCGCACATCCACGGTCTGAAACCCCTGCGCCTTATTCTTCCAGTTTTCGTAGCTCATGCGGTTATTCTCCTTTCTTCACTCGATAAAACCAGATGTGATATTCGCTGCCGCTCACCTTCTCCGTGTGATGCTCAAAGCCCATAAGGGCCAGCACCGGGTACAGGGGGACAGGCTCGAAGGTCTGGATGATATGCAGTCCTTCGCCGTTTTTCAGCGCGGCAGCCTTTGCCTTCAATGCGGGGAAGAAGTCCATCTTTTTGCCCCGCACGTCCATCACTTCAAATGTGCCGATTTTGTCCTTCCAGTTTTCATAACTCATAGTCTTTGCCTCTCTTGCAGAAAGCTCACGCTTCTTCGAAGGAATCCTTACCCACGCCGTCCAGCTTAGGACAGCCCACCAGGGTGATGTGTCCCTTGATGAACCGCTCGTGGAAAGCGGCGTAGGCGTAGGCGGTGCAGTCGGCGGCAATCAGGAGCCGTGCGCCGTCAAAATACGGGGCGTTTATCCTGATCGATTTCAATGATCCGTCGTTTCATGTTCGATCCTCCTGTTGCTTTTGTGCGTTCATTGTACTATACTAAGAGCAACAAGTCAGTTGAATTTTCAACGAAAGAGAACTTTTTATGAAAGAATTTTTTCCGGTACTTCATACGGCGGCGCTTTTCTCCGGCATTTCCGACGATGAGCTTGCCGTCATGCTCTCCTACCTTGGGGCGAGGATCGACACCTTCCCCAAAGGCTCACGCCTGCTCCGCGCCGGGGAGCAGGTGGAGGAGGTGGGTCTCGTGCTAGCGGGCAGCACCCTCATCGTGCAGGAGGATATCTGGGGAAACCGCAACATCCTCTCCAAGACCGGGCCGGGGCAGACCTTCGCGGAGGTATTCGCCTGCGCGCCGGGAGCGGTACTGAACGTGAGCGTAGAGGCGGAGAGCGCGGTGACGGTGATGTTTCTGCATATAAGGCGCGTTTTGAGCGTGTGCCCCTCCGCCTGCTCCCACCACAGCCGGATCATCCGCAACCTGCTGGACGAACTGGCAGAGAAGAACCTGCGGCTCAACGAAAAGCTCACCCACATGGCCCAGCGCACGACGCGTGCAAAGCTGATGTCCTATTTTTCCGCCGAGGCCCAGCGGCGCAGCGTCTATGAGTTCGACATTCCGTTTTCAAGGCAGCAGCTTGCGGATTACCTCGGTGTGGAGCGCAGCGGGCTGTCTGTAGAGCTTGGAAAAATGCGGGATGAGGGCCTGCTCGACTTTCACAAAAGCCATTTCCTTCTCAAAACGCCGGAGACTGACCGTCCCTTTCCTTCTGCGCGTTAAGGAGCCCTCTTTGGGCGTATTGGCAAGTGCGGATAACCCCGTCAGCCACGGAGCGTCGGGGTTTTGCAGATGGAAGAAGCAGCTATACTACGCAAAAAAACACAGCCGCAGAGTACATCTGTGGCTGTGTTTTGTGTTCAGTTGCTTACTGTTGCGTGGACTGGATATGGAGAGACAACATATCTCCCGATCTTACATGGGTTATCTTATCTGCCATCACTCTGGCAGTTTGCCTTGCAGATATGTCGGCATCCCCACTGCGGTCGTATCCGGCCTGACCTTAAACATGGCTTTTTCAATCTACCTCCCTTATCGGTTTTCCGCGATATATTTCTCCGCCATGTGGACTGCCACCGCGCCGTCCGCCACGGCGGTGACCACCTGACGGAGGGGCTTCGTCCGCACGTCGCCCACGGCGTAAACGCCGGGAATACTGGTTTCCGTGGTCTCTCCGGCCACGATATAGCCGCCGCCGTCCAGCGCCAGTTGACCCACCGCCAGCGCCGTGGCGGGCTGTCGGCCCACGCTGACAAATACGCCGTCGCAGTCCACCACGCTTTCCTCACCGGTGACGGTGTCCCGCAGGCGGACGCCGGTCAGCCTGTCCCCGGAAAGCAGCGCGGAAACGACGCTGTTCCAACGGAATTCCACGTTTTCGGCCTGTGCCAGCGGCTCGTGATAGATCTTGGTGGCCCGCAGGGTGTCTCTGCGGTGGACGAGGATCACTTTTTTCGCCACGCGGCTGAGAAGGAGGGCATCTGCCGCGGCGGAATTGCCGCCGCCCACCACGACCACCGTTTTGCCCTTGTAAAACATCCCATCGCAGGCGGCGCAGTAGGCCACGCCCCGGCCCAACAGCTCCGTCTCTCCGGCAACGCCCAGCGTTCTGGGGTCTGCGCCGGTGGCCAGCACCACGGTTTTCCCCCGGAAGATCCCCTCGCTGGTCTCCACGAGCTTGGGAACCGCCGTCAGATCCATGCGGAGGACTTCTGCGTATTCGCTGCGTGCCCCGAAGCGCTCCGCCTGCTTTTGCATCTTCTCCGCCAGAGAGAAGCCGTCGATCCCGTCCTCAAAGCCGGGATAGTTGTCGATCTGCTCGGTCAGGGCCATCTGCCCGCCAGCAGACAGCTTTTCCAGCACGATGGTGTCCAGCCCCGCCCGTGCCGCGTACAGGGCGGCGGTGTAGCCGCCCGGGCCGCCGCCCACCACGAGCATATCATAAACATGATTGTTGTTCATATCTGAACCCTCCGTTATTTCGCCAAGGCTTCCTGAATGAAGCGGTCGATCTCTGCCTTTGAGCCGGGCGCGGTGATGGAATCCACGGCCTTTCCGTTCCTGTACAGCACCAGAGTTGGGATGACCTTGATCCCCTCGGCTCCCGCCAGCCGCGGCTCCTCGTCAATATTGATCTTGCTGACAACGAGGCTGTCCACTTATTCCTCTCCAATCTTCTCATACGCAGGACCGATCCTCCGGCAATAGCCGCACCAGGGCGCCCAGAAATCCACCAAAACAGGCTTTTTCTCCCGGATCAGCTGCCTAAACTGCTCCTGATTCATATTGATAGCTGCCATATCTGTCAGCTCCTCTCCTTTGTTTGGGTATTCTCAAGACTCCGGTCTCTCCCCACACCACATCGCGACCTCAACCTGAGATGACGGTACTCTGCCCTTGGGACATAAAGCAGATGAGTAAGACCATCATCTGTACGAGAATAGCTGCGGTTCGTTGCAGCTTATTCCGCGCAGAGCTCCGCCACCAGAGCGTCCATCTGCGCTTCACTGGTTTGGTTCAATGCGCCGCGCAGCGATACCTCCGTTTCGCACAGTCGGAGTTCCTTCATCTTTTCCAGCTCGGCGCGCATCAGCCGCGCGGCGGCAGGTGCCCAAGAGCCGTTTTCTATGAGGCCGATCCGGCGGTTTCGGAATCCCTTTGTCTGCAAATGTTCCAAAAACTCCTTCATGGGCGGAAACAGTCCTCCGTCATAGGTGGAGCTGGCTAAAACCAACTTCCCGCAGTAGAATGCGCTGGTCACGGCATAGGAAAGGTCTGTCACCGTCAGATCGCACATGGTGACTCGTACACCTTTTCCCTCCAGCTTGCTCTTGAGGACCTCCGATGCATATGCGGTATTTCCATGGATGGATGCGTGAGCGATCAGGATGCCCTCCGGTTCTTCCGGCTTCCATTGTGACCAGAGATCATAGAGCCGCAGATACTCTCCCAAGCCTTCTGTGAGCATGGGGCCATGGAGTGGGCAGATCATTTGGATCTCCAGCGCGGAGACCTTTTTCAGCAGAGCCTGCACCTGCGCACCATACTTGCCGACGATGTTGTAATAATACCGCCGGGCCTGCGGCACCCAGGGGGCACGGGCAGTCCGTTCCAGTGAGCCAAAGCGTCCGAAGGCATCCGCCGAGAACAGGATTTTTTCCGTTTCCTCATACGCCGTCATCACCTCCGGCCAGTGTACCATTGGTGCCAGCAGGAAGCGCAGCCGGTGTGAGCCCAGAGAGATCGTGCTGCCCTCGCCAACCTCCAGCATACGGTCTCCCGACAATGCACCCGTGCCAAAGAACTGCTTGATCAGGGTAAAAGTTTTCGCGTTTCCCACGATCTTCATCTCCGGGTACTCTTGCGCTATCCGCATGAGGCTGCCGGAATGATCCGGCTCCATGTGTGTGACCACAAGATAGTCGGGGTTGCGCCCTTCCAACACCTGCGCTACATTGGAAAGCCATTCCTCCGCCGCCCGTGCATCCACGCTGTCCATCACGGCGATTTTCTCGTCCAGAATGACATAGGAGTTGTAGCTCACTCCCATAGGCTGGACGGGGTACTGGTTTTCAAAGAGTGCCAATGTGTTATCATCCACCCCTACATAGCGGATGGCATCTGTTACCGTTTGGATAGCCATATAAAAAATACCTCCTATTTTCCTTACTCAGACTCTGACTGATAGGTTCTTCTTTTCTAATGAAACATACGCTTAACCGCGGATCGACGGTCGCGCATTTTACCGTTGCCTTGCTTCCCCCAGAGTCGTTACATGTGGTACACCGCAGCGGAGCGAAGTCCTTCCGGCAGGCCGTCGGGCGCAGCAGGTGAAAGTTCCCAGCGTACCTGCCCCGCCCACTGGGAGGCGACGGCGGAGAAGTGGAGCATGACAATACCGAGATCCAATGCGGCATCCAAATTATCGGTGTAGGCATCCTCCTGCTGCACCAAATAGATGCTGTGATCCTGCACAAGGAAGCCATAGGGCTGACGGTTGAGATAGCTGGGGGAGAGCGAAGCGGCGTAGAAGGACTGCCAGAGCATATCGTCGTAGAAGTCCATCATCTCGTCAAGCCCAGACTTGTTGCTCCAGCTCCCCATGTGAACCAAATCGTGCACGCCCTTTTTGGGCGCGTAGTACTGCTGCTCGGCCCGCACATCGATCTGAGACATACTTAGGATATTCAGCCGCAGCTTTTTTGCGGTCTTTTCCCCGTAGCCAAAGGCAACGATTGCCGCCACCTCTAACGGGGTGGCGAGAGACAGTGCCTGTTTGATTTTGTCGCTGTCGGTGAAGGTCATCCAGCAGGTGTCAATGTCCAACTCAGTCAGCTTGAGGACGAGATCTTCCATCATGTAGCCGGCGTTGATGGCCGCATAGGAATGCGGGGCAGACATAAGGAGCAGGTAGTGCGGTGCTCCGATGAGAAATTGATTATAGCCCGCTGAGCTCTCCAGCGCCGGCTGTGCATCCTTGTCCAAGACGATCAACTCCGTTGCAATCTCCGGGACAAGACGGGGGCAGGTCTTTTCATAGTAGGATCGGAGCTGGCCGATAGCCTCGCTCGGAACTTCCTTTTCGCGGAATGCGTGAACGGATCTGCGATTTTGAATCATAGCGCTGTAATTCATAGTAATATCTCCTATTCTGATGTCTTTGGTTTTCTTATAAATCGTCTATCAGTGCGGTGCTCTTGGCGTAGGCGGTACTGCGTGCCTCAAAGAAATCGGTCTTGACCATGTTGGCGTCGGCGTACTGGCTGACCCATTCCATGCTCTCCGGTTCGCTCTCAAAGCCTGGATACAATGCGGGATAGCCAAGGCTCGTCCAGCGGAGGTTGCCGAGATAGCGGATGTAATCGCTGATCATCTGCCGGTTCAGCCCCGGGATGTCGTCGCCGATCACATAATGCCCCCATGCGATCTCCTGCTCCACGCCCTCACGCATCATCTCGCGCAGCGCTTGTACGCTCTCGGCGGTGAACAACTCCGGCTGCTCCTTTTGCAGCTCCGTGATGATATTGCGGAACAGCCACAAGTGCGTGTTCTCATCGCGGTTTATGTAGCGAATCTCCTGCGCCGAGCCGGGCATCTTCCCGTTTCGGGAGAGATTGTAGAAGAACATAAAGCCGCTGTAAAAATAGATGCCCTCCAAAATATAGTTTGCCATCATCACGCGCAGCAGCGTGGGAGCGTCCTTCCGCTCCTGAAACTCGTTGTAGCAGTCCCCAATGAAGGTGTTGCGGCGCAGCAGATGCTCGTCCGTTTTCCATTGGTAGAGGATGTCATTGCGCTCCACGGGGGAACAGATGGTGTCGAGCATATAGCTGTAGCTCTGTGAGTGGACACACTCCTGAAACGCCTGAATGGACAGGCAGAGATTGACCTCGTTGGCGGTAATGTAGGCGCCGATATTAGGCAGGTTCGCTGTCTGAATGGAATCCAAAAAGACAAGAAAACTCAGAATTTTATCGTAGGCGCTGCGCTCGGCTGACAGCAGGCGGGGATAGTCCTTCACATCCTGCGAGAGATTGATCTCCTCAGGGATCCAAAAGTTGTTCATGGCCTGCCGGTACCAGTCGCTGACCCAAGCGTACTTCATATTGTTGAAGTCGTTGAGGTTGGTGGTATTGCCGCCGATCATGCGCCGCAGGCGCACATCAGGGTCGCCCTCCGGGTTAAAGAGGGGCTTTTTCTTCAGTTCCGTCATGCTATCCTCCTTATGACGAGCAGCTTTCGCAGGCCTCGACCTCAAGGGCCTTGCTGCGGACATAGTAAATGGTCTTGACGCCGGCCCTCCACGCCTCCAAATACAGTCTGAGCACCTGACGCATGGAATAGTCGTTGGTGATATAGAGATTCATGCTCTGCGCCTGGTCAATATGTCTCTGGCGAAGGCCCGCGGCGCGTACCGACCAGCTTTGGTCGATTAGATGCGCTGCCTTATAGTACCACCATGTGTCCATAGAAAGCTCCGGAGCAACGCGGGGCAGCATGCTGCCCTTTTTTTCCTCTAAAAAGAATTTCTTCATAATTGGATCTATGCCCGCCGATGTGCCGGAGAGGATAGATGTGCTGGAGGTCGGTGCGACCGCCAGCAGATAGGCGTTGCGCATTCCCTGCACCGCCACCGTTTTCGCAAGCGCCCGCCACTTTTCGGAGGTATAACCCCGCTTTTCAAAATACGCGCCCGTCTGCCAGTCGCTGCCCTCAAAGAGCGCGTAACGACCCTTTTCCCGTGCCAGTGCTGTGTCCGCCTTGACGGCGGCGTAGTTGATGAGCTCGAACACTGCGTCGGTGAAGGCAAGGTGCTCATCGCTCTCCCAGTGGATGCCGCGCTTTGCCAGCATGTGGTGGTAGCCGCTGACGCCCAGGCCGATGCTGCGGTACTTCTGATTGGTAAGCCGCGCGTATTCCAACGGGTAGAAGTTGAGGTCGATCACATTATCCAGTGCGCGGATGGCCGTTTCCACCGTGCGTTCCATATAGGCCTCGTCCTCCACCGGCAGATTACCGAGAGACAGACTCGCCAGGTTGCAGACCACAAACTCACCTGGGCGTGTGGCCGTCACCACTATTGTGTCGCCGTTCTCCGTGTGCACCTCAGTGCTGATGTGCTCGATGGGTGCCATGTTCTGCGCGATCTCCGTACAGAGATTGGAGCAATAGATCATTCCCGTGTGGCCGTTTGGGTTCATATGATTTACACTGTCTCGATTGAAAGCGAAGGGTGTGCCGGTCTCCACTGCCGAGCGAAGCACCAGCCGCACGATGTCCTTGACGGTGACGCTGCGCTTTTCGATGCGCGGGTCATTGACGCAGTCCAGATACCGCTTCTCCCATTCTGTACCCCAGTAATCCTCCAGTGCGTAGCCCTTGACCGTGAGGATCTCATGCGGACACATGAGATGCCACGGCGCGTCTATGTTCTCCTCCGCCAGTCGCCAGAAGAGATCCGGATAGCACACGGCGGGAAACACATCATGTGCCTTCATGCGGTCGTCGCCGTTGTTGGTGCGCAGTTGAAGGAATTCCGGCAGATCCCGGTGCCATGCGTCTAAGTAAACCGCCACAGCGCCCTGCCGCATCCCCAACTGATCCACCGCCACGGCGGTGTCGTTGACCAGCCGGATCCAGCGGATAACACCGCCCGCCGCCCCTTGAAAGCCGCGGATGGTGCTGCCTGCAGCGCGCACCTTACCGAAGTACATCCCCATTCCACCGCCGAATTTAGAGACCTTTGCGAAGTTGTCCAGCGAGCGGTAGATGCCGTCCAGACTGTCCGGCACAGTGTCCACAAAGCAGCTTGAAAGCTGATGGTAGGGCTTTCGTGCGTTGGACATGGTAGGTGTCGCCATCGTGACCTCCATACGGCTGAGCATATCGTAAAAGCGTTTTACCCACCCCATGCGGTCAGAGCCTTCGTTCATAGCAAGATGCAGCGCGATACCCAAAAACATCTCCTGCGGTGTTTCCAGCGGCACGCGGCTGCGTGACTGGATCACATAGCGTTTGAGCAGCAGGTCAAGGCCGGAGTAGGTGAACAGCTCGTCCCGTTCCGGGCAGAGAAAGTCCTCCGCCATGGCAATCTCCTCGTGGGTATAGTGGGCAAGGATATAGTCACCGTAGAGTCCCTTATCCGTCAGATAGCGAAGCTTGCCATAGAGGTCGCAGACGCCGCGCCCCTCCCATTCCTGTGCGTTGCGACAGCGAAAGGAGTGGTTCAGAAGCCGCGCCGCGATGAACTCCCACTTGGGTGCCTCTGCCGTAGTCAGCTCTACCGCCGCCTTGGTCAGTGCCTCAGCCCGCTCATCCTCCGTCATGCCCAGGCGACAGAAACTCTCAAACTTCATTTGAAGCGCCGCGAGGGAGTAGACTTCCTCGGTAAAATCCATCTGGATGCGGCGCAGCACCTCGTCAAGCGAGTCATCCCCCACCGTCCGCGCGATGGTATGCCGGACACGGCGCAGCGCAGACCGCTTTTCGCGGTAGAGGATGTACGCCTTGGCCACCTCATAGTGTCCGCGCTCCATGAGCGTTCGCTCCACCTCGTCCTGCACACGTTCCACGGTGAGCGGCACTGTGACGGAGAGATTGTTGAGAACGGTGGCGAGGATCTCATCCATCTCTCTGCTCCCGATCTCCTTGCCCTGTCCGTCAAACGCCTTTTTCATGGCGTTGAAAATTTTCTCCTGTTGAAAGGGAACAGACTCCCCGTTTCGTTTTCTGATCTCCATTTCGATCCTCTCATCTTCTCCGGTCACTTCTCATGTCCTTTTGAGCAAAGAGCGGGCAAGCGCAGTATCACGCTTGCCCGCTCTGTTTTTGAAAGCCGGTTTTTCTGCAGCCGACGCGGCGGGGCTGTTTGTTGTCTGTTGTCTTGGTTTTGGCTTTCCTGCCAGTTACTTCATAGATTCCAGAATGGCGTCCGCCAGTGCTTCCAGCTCAGTGCGCTTGTCCGTGCCCATGGACGAGGCGAGGCTGAGCCGCTCGTTGAGCACCGTCATGTTCTTTAGCTCATTGTTGACGAATTTCTGCATGAGGTCACCGGACTTCACCGCCCATGAGCCGTTTTCAATGATGGCAAAGGTGCGGTTTTGCAGATTCAGCGCCTTCATATCCATGAGGAAGTCATGCATGGCGGGGTAGATGCCGAGGTTGTAGGTCACAGAGGCCAGGACAATGTGACTGTACTTAAACGCCTCGGAGATCAGCTGGGAGACATGAGTGGAGGACACATCGTACATCGCCACCTTGCTCATGCCCTTATCGCAGAGCGACGTCGCCAGCGCCTGCGCCGCGTTCTCCGTGTTGCCGTACATAGAGGCGTAGACGATGAGCACGCCCTGGGTCTCAGGGGCATAGCGGCTCCATGTGTCGTACTTTTCAATGAACCAGCCCAGATCCTTGCGCCACACGGGGCCGTGGAGCGGGCAGATGTACTTGATCTGATCCAAAACGCCGCCGGCCTTTTTCAGCAGGAGCTGGATGTGGGGGCCGTACTTGCCCACGATGTTGGTAAGGTAGCGACGGGCGTCGTCCAGCCAGTCCCGCTCGAAGTCCACCTCGTCGGCGAACAGCTTGCCGTCCAGCGCGCCGAAGGTGCCGAAGGCATCGGCGGAAAAGAGGACGCCGTCGGTGACGTCGAGGGTCACCATGGCCTCCGGCCAGTGAACCATAGGCGCGCCCACAAAGGTGACGGTGTGCTTGCCGAAGGAGAAGGTGTCGCCCTCCTTCACCTCGATGCACTCATGTCCGTCCACATGGAAGCCGAACTGCCGCATGAGCATGAATGCCTTCTCGTTGGAGATCAGTTTCACCTTGGGATGGCGCAGCAGGATCTCCTCGATGCAGGCGGCGTGATCCGGCTCCAGATGGTTGACCAGCAGGTAGTCCAGCTCGCGGCCATCCAGCACATACGCCAGATTTTCCAAAAGCTGGCGGCAGGCAGACCAGTCCACCGTGTCAAAGAGCACCGTCTTTTCATCCAGCAGGCAGTAGGCGTTGTAGCTTACGCCCCGGGGAATGGGAAAGCAGTTTTCAAACAGGGCCAGGCGATGGTCGTTGGCGCCCACCCAGTAGAGGTCGTTCGTTACTTTACGCACGCAATACATCTTATCTTGCCTCCTTCACGGCCTCAAGCCTTTACAAATTGATCCTTCGTCTCCGCGCACTCGGGACACACCCACTCGGCGGGAAGCTGCTCAAAGAGCGTACCGGGCGCGATCTCGCCGTCCTCGTCGCCCAACTCCGGCACATACTCGTAGCCGCAGCCGCTGCAGACGTAGCGGTCGCCGATGGGGGCGGGCTTCGGCGGCGTGGGCCGCTTCATCTTTACCATGGGCGGCGCGGGCAGCTTTTCGCCGCTATCCAGCGCGGCAGTGAGCAGGGGCAGAATCTCCTCCACATCGCCCACGATGCCGTAGTCGCAGTTCTTGAAGATAGGCGCGTTACCGTTCTTATTGATGGCCACGATGGTGGAGGCATCCTTGATGCCCTTAAGGTGCTGGGATGCGCCGGAGATGCCGCAGGCGATGTACAGATTGCCGGTGAACTTCTGACCGGACATACCCACATAGCGGTTCAGCGGCAGATATTTGAGAGTCTCCGCCACAGGGCGGGAAGAACCGATGGCCGCGCCGGCGGCCTTGGCCAGCGACTCTACCAGTTTCATGTTCTTTTTCTCCCCGATGCCCTTGCCCGCGGAGACCACCCGCTCCGCCTGCGGGATGGGCGTATCCATAGGGATGCCCACGGAGAAGTCGTGACCATCCTTCTTCAGCGCCGCCACAAGGTCGGCCACCTGCTGGGCAGCATCCCCCTCCCGGAAGATGGTCTTTTTGCGAATGCCGGTGATGGGCGCGGGTTTCTTGGCCGCCGAACGGCTCTCGCCGCCGGAGCTCTTGCCCAGCCTGCCCAACAGATGAGAGGCGATGACCACCCGCTGGATCTCGTTAGTGCCCTCGTAGAGGGTGGTGATCTTGGCGTCGCGGTAGGCCCGTTCCACCTCCATGCCCTTGAGGTAGCCGCTGCCGCCGTAGATCTGCAAGGCATCGTTGGTGACCTCCAGCGCGATGTCCGAGGCGTACATCTTCGCCATGGCGGACTCCATGCCGTAAGGCGCGTGCTGCTCCTTCAGCTCCGCCGCGGAGTAGATGAGGAACCGGGCGCAGCGCAGCTTGGTTGCCATATCCGCCAGCTTGAAGGCGATGCTCTGCTGGGCCGCGATGGGCTTGCCGAACTGGACGCGCTCCTTGGAATAGCTCAACGCGTGCTCAAACGCGCCCTGGGCGATGCCCAGCGCCTGCGCGGCGATGCCGATGCGCCCGCCGTCCAGCGTGGACATGGCAATCTTGAAGCCCTCGCCCTCCTTGCCCAATAGGTTTTCCTTGGGAACCTTCACGTCGTTGAAGATCAGCTCCGCCGTGGAGGAGGAGCGAATACCCATCTTGTCATAGTGGTCGCCGAACTCAAAGCCCTTCCAGCCCTTCTCCACGATGAAAGCGGAGATGCCCCGGGTGCCGATGTCCGGCGTGGTGACGGCGAAAACCACATAGGTGTCCGCCTTAGGGGCGTTGGTAATGAAGATCTTGCCGCCGTTGAGGAGGTAGTAGTCCCCCTTATCCAGCGCCGTGGTCTCCGTGCCGCCGGCGTCGGATCCGGCGTTGGTCTCCGTAAGGCCGAAGGCGCCGATCTTCTCGCCCTTGGCCAGCGGAACCAGATATTTCTTCTTCTGCTCCTCGGTGCCATAGGCGAAAATGGGCCATGAGCCGAGGGAGACGTGGGCGGAGAGGATTACGCCCGTGCCGCCGTCCACACGGGCCAGCTCCTCCACCGCGATGGCGTAGCTCAGGGCATCAAGACCGGCACCGCCGTACTCCTTGGGGTAGGGAATGCCCATCCAGCCCAGCTTACCCAGCTTCTTGACAGCCTCCTCGGGAAACTCGTTGTTCTGATCCATTAAAAATGCGAGGGGCTTGATCTCCTCCTCCGCAAAACTCCGGATCTTCGCGCGCAGCTCTTCGTGCGCCGCCGTGGTTTGAAACAGCATACGGGTACCTCCTCTTAAAATTTTACAGCTTGCTTGTATCTTGGGGATCGGATCCGCCGGTCAGCAGCCTGCGCAGGCTCACGGCACGGAACGCCTCGTCCTGCTTTTGCTGCAAGGCCGCCAGCTGACAGTGGATGGCGCACCGCCCATACTTGTCCTGCCAGCGGCATTCATATCCCGGCTCCATGCAGGCGCACAGGATGCCACGCTCCCCCACGACCCCCATGAGATCGTAGAGGGAGGTCGCGTCCAGATCGCAGGACAGCTCGCAGCCGCCGAGAGCGCCGCGGCTCACCCGCACCAAATTGCCGGCGGAGAGCTTGCGCAGAATCTGGTAGGCAAACTGATTGGGGATCAATTCCGTTTCCGACATCTCGGCCACCGAATGCTTCTCCCCGTCCAGCAGCACCCGCAAAATGCGCAGCGCGTAGTCCGTCTCTTTGGTGATGATCATGCTCCACATCCTCTTTTCGCTTGCTTGTTAATACCATAATATCAATCTTGATAAATTTTGTCAAGATAGTTTCAAAAAAAATATCGCTTTCATACAGACCGCCCCAGCCCGGGTCAGCTTCGCTTTCCATTCAGCGAAAAGCCATGTTCCTTACAATTATAGAAGCCGAAAAAGCTGTGCCGTGGCAGTCCGCCGAAAGCAGAAAAGACTATGCCTGAAAACCAGAAAGCGGAGAAATGGTTGGGGCTCGCAGGGGTCGCCCATCCAAGGCGGATGAGGCGATCCCTGGCAAGTCCAAGGCAAGCACCAAAGTGCGTGCTTTTCATTTTATATCCGACGCATTATGTTAAGATGTGCAGTAGATGTTCCATTTTGCTGTCCCATTCTCTGCTGGAATCGGCGCACTCTTTCAATTCAGTTTCGACTTCAGCATTTATCGGCAAGTTTTTCTTGTAGCGGATGGTATGCTCAAGGCTTGCCCAGAAGTCCATAGCGATTGTACGGAGTTGTATCTCCACTGGCACATGGATCTCTTTTTCCGCAAAGAATACCGGCAGCCGGATCGTCAGGTGCAGACTGCGATAGCCATTTGGCTTAGGGTGTGAAATATAATCTTTCTCCGTGATGATTTCAATGTCAGACTGATCTTTTAAGCACTTTGCCAAAAAGAACACATCCTCCTCGAAAGAGCAGATCACCCGCACACCGGCAATATCCATGATATTTGCCTGCATGGTCGGAAAATCCAGAGAAAGTCCGCGCTTCTGCATCTTATTCATAATGCTGGACGGCGACTTCAAGCGACTTTTCATACTTTCTATCGGATTGCGATCATGCTGCAATGAAAACTCTTCGTTTAGAATTTCCAACCTGCTTTCCAGTGCTTTCAGCGCACATCGGTATTGCAGCATGACTTCCTGATACCTGCGATTTTCGCTTAAAAGGCGCTGGCACTGCAGATCATCTAAGCCTTTATCTGCCGCAACCGTCAAGCCAAATAAATTTTCACTCATAGTTTCTCCATTCCGCAGGGATAGGCGCTCCGCGCTGTCTGCTGCTCTTGTGTTACGACCTGATAAAAACTGTATCCGCCGGAGAGATGGGAACAGCTGAAACCATACTGCGTCAAAAGCCGACAGGCCAGATAACTGCGAAGCCCAGTCTGGCAATTCACATAGACAGGCTTATCCCGCTCTAACTCGTCCAAGTGCTCCCGCAGATCGTCCAGTGGAATATTGCGGAATCCATTCAAGTGCCCACGCCGATATTCGCCTTCCGTACGGACGTCCAGCAGCGTCGCACTGCCATCGCAGGGCAAGTCCTCAACATCATTCCAATGGAACTGCTGCACTTTCCCGCTCTCCAAATCCTCGATCATAAAACCGGCCATATTGACCGGATCCTTGGCAGAGGAATAGGGCGGCGCATAGGAAAGGTCAAGTTCCGTCAGTTCCAAAGCTTTCATTTTTGCGCGAATGGCCGTTGCCAGTACATCAATACGCTTGTCCACGCCCTCGCCGCCAACGATCTGCGCACCGAGCAGCCGCAGGCTTTCTTTTTCATACAGTACTTTCATTGCCATTGACCGTGCGCCGGGATAATAGGCAGCGTGGGATGCCGGGAAAAGTACGACTTTGTCGTAAGCGATTCCTGCTGCCTGCGCTGCCTTTTCATTGATACCCGTGGAGGCCGCTGTCAAGCCAAACAGTTTCAGAACAGACGAACCCTGAGAGCCGGTAAAGTGGCTGTTGCCGCCGCAGATATTGTCAGCGGCAATGCGTCCCTGCTTGTTGGCGGGTCCCGCCAGCGAAATCAACGCTTTCTGCCCGGTTACAAAATGGGTGACCTCTACGGCATCGCCCACAGCATAGATGTCCGGCACGGAGGTTTCCATCCGCTCGTTGACAGCGATGCTGCCCCGGATGCCCAGCTCAAGTCCGGCCTCTTTTGCCAGATGGGTGTCCGGCGTGACGCCGATGGCCAGCAGCACCATGTCGGAGCGCAGCGGCTCACTTTCCTCCAGCAGCGTCAGCACGGAATCTCCGTCCTGCCGGAATCCGGTGACGGTTTCACCCAACCGCAGAGTCACGCCGTGTCTGCGCATTTCCGCATGGACAAAGCTCGCCATGTCCGCATCCAGTGGTGCTAATAGCTGATTGGGTCGCTGAACGATGGTGACAGAAACGCCCATTTCTGTAAGGTTTTCCGCCATTTCCAGACCGATAAAGCCGCCGCCAGCCAAAACAGCACTTTTCGGCTTCTGATCCTCTACAAAGTGCCTAATGCGGAGGGTATCCTCCACGGTGCGCAGCGTGAAAACACGCTCACTGCTGACGCCGGAAAGCGCAGGAACCGTCGGCTTTGCGCCGGGTGAGAGGAGCAGTTTGTCATAGGTTTCTGTGTAGACCTTTCCACTATCCAATGCGTGAACGGTGACGGTTTTCTCTATGGGATTGATCGCAGTTACTTCCTGCCGTACCCGCACATCAATGCGAAAGCGGTCCCAGAAGCTCTCCGGAGTTTGCAGTGTCAGTTCTTCTTGCTCCTTGATCACACCGCCCACATAATACGGCAGACCGCAGTTGGCATAGGACACATAGCCGCTGCGCTCGATCATGATGATCTGGGCGTGTTCATCCAAACGGCGGATGCGGGCAGCGGCAGAAGCACCGCCCGCCACACCGCCTACGATCACAACTTTCATCTTGCGCCCTCCACCATTGCGGCAATCTCCGACTTAGGCCGATAGCCGACCGATTTGGTAATTTCCTTTCCATCCTTGAATACGACCAGCATCGGGATGCTGGATACTTGAAAACGCATTGCCAGCTCCATCTGCTCGTCCACGTTGACCTTGCCCACCTTGAGCGTACCGCTTTTTTCTTCGGCAAGCTCATGCAGTACGGGAGAGAGCATTTTGCACGGTCCGCACCAGTCCGCATAGAAATCCAGCAGGACGGGCTTGTCGGAATGCAGTATCTCATTTTCAAAATTCGCAGCAGTAATTTTCAGTTCAGCCATGAGAAAGGCTCCGTTCTATTATCTTTGTTTATTCTTTGTTTTTCAGCTTGCAAATGCCCTGCGTCATGGTTCCCATCGGACAAAACGCACACCATGTGCGGGGCTTGTAGAGCACCATAACGATCAGACCCAGCAGCAGAGAGGTCAGCATGAGGCTATAAAAGCCAAAGCTGAACTGCGCCACCCAATCAGCGACTGTACCGGCTGTATAAGTCCAGCCCCAAGGCACACGGAATGTCCAGAACAGCTTAATGGCCTCCCGCAGGGACGCAGCACCCGCAGCGACCAGATAGGTCTGGAACGCCATGTTGCCGAACATCGTCAGGAAAAAGATCAAAAAGCCGTAACGAAACCACTTGGAGGACATCCAGCGGGGCGTGGGCTTGTAGCGGGAGCATTTAAGGTCTGTCCCCAGCTTGCTGAACAGTTGCCCCCGTCCGCAGAGGTGGTTGCAAAAGTATTTGTTCCCACCAAAGATGGCTAAGAACAGCGGCAGAAGAAAATCGATCATGCCCAGCCATGCAAACAGGATGTTGAAAAAGCCCAGTGCAAAATAGATGATGGCATATACCCACAGGTAATCGTACCAATGCTTTGCTTTCATGCGTCAGCCCTCACTTTCACCTCAATGCAGCCGACGGGACAGAGCTTTGCGCACTTGCCGCAGCCTACGCAGCGTTCCGCCTCCACGGCGGCGTAGCAGCCACGGCGCACCTTGACGGCCCCCAGTGGACAGGTATTTTCACACACACCACAGGCGACACACCGCGTCTTATCTATGGCAGCCAGTTTCTTTGACAGCATAGCTTTCCTCCCTTAATCCTACAAGGATTTGTAATAGAGCATACAGTGGCAGACCCCCTCGAAGCGCGGATCTGCAACTGGATTCTTGAACTCCTGGCACATACATTTGGTTGCCTCTGTGCGCTCCCTGCGGCAGGGGCAGTACCCGCCGGTGCGCTTGAGTCCTTTTCTGATGGTGCTGACAATCTCCTGATCGGGATTGAGCTTGATTTTCATATTCGCCAGCTCTTTCTTGATTGTGGCTTTATCATACCGCAGGACAAAGTCTTTTTCTGTGACGAGGTTACATTGATAAAAAAAATCCGGTGCTTTTTGAGCACCGGATTTTAAGAAGGTGAATTACGCTTTCCACAGACTGTGGAGGTTGCAGTAGGCGTAGACCGCCTCGACCTCATCGCCCTCGCAGAGAGCGAAGCAGACCTCCGGCTTTTCGCCGGGATGCAGTTCCTTACGCTGATTGCCCTGCTTGGTCTGGAGAGATACCCATTCGATGTAGTGCTCCGGCAGCATGGGGTGCTCTACGGAGCCGACCTTGACATGGACGATGCCGTTTTCCACCGTCCAGACAGGAACGTGCTTCTCCACGGCGGCGTCGGTGGTGCCGGGAACGATCTCGCTCATCGGCTCGCCGCAGCAGACAACAGGGACGCCTGCGTCCTTAACTTTGGCAATGATGTTACCGCAATGCTTGCAAATGTAAAACTTCTGCTCCATGATAATTCTCCTTTTCTTTCTTTAATAGTTTTCTGCGTGAATTTCAAAATAGCTCTGGGGATGGTTGCAGGTGGGGCAAACCTCCGGAGCTTTCTCACCGATCACAATGTGACCGCAGTTGCGGCACTCCCATACCTTGACCTCACTCTTGGCAAAGACCTCCGCCATCTCCACATTGTGCAGCAGGGCACGGTAGCGCTCCTCATGGTGCTTTTCAATGGCGGCTACCAGGCGGAAACGCTGGGCCAGCTCATGAAAGCCTTCCTCATCGGCAGTTTTGGCAAAGCCATCGTACATATCCGTCCACTCGTAGTTCTCACCCTCAGCGGCGGAGAGAAGGTTTTCTGCGGTGTCGCCAATGCCGTTCAGTTCTTTGAACCACAGCTTGGCGTGTTCCTTCTCATTATCAGCGGTTTTGAGGAACAGTGCCGCGATCTGCTCAAAGCCTTCCTTCTTGGCCTTGGATGCAAAATAGGTGTACTTGTTGCGTGCCTCGGACTCACCGGCAAAGGCAGCCATCAGGTTTTTTTCGGTTTGAGTTCCTGCGTATTTCGTTTCTTTCATGGTGGATACTCCTTCCTGCTTTTCTGCTTTTCTGCTTTTCTGCTTTTATTGTAGCAAATCTATGATTTTATTCCGTGACGAAGTCACATTCCTTTTTATTTTAGACGATTTAGTCTGTTCTTATCCCGCAGCGTGATTGCACCACGCTTCAGCTCCACCAGTCCGTCCTCCGAGAAGCTTTTGAGCATCCGTGCCACTGCCTCCCGTGCCGAGCTGATGTGCTGGGCGATCTGCTCATGGGTCATACGTATCGTGTCGGAGCCGGTACGTTCCGCTTCGGCAAAGAGAAATTCTGCCAGCCGCTGATCCAGCCCCTTGAACATGATCTGCTGCATCGCCCACATCACATCAGAAAACCGTTTCGTTGCCAGTTCATAGAGAAAACAGCGGACATGGAGATTTTTCTCCTTGAGTGCAGCAATGACATTTGCAGGGATAACCAGAACGTCCGTATCCATTCCGGCAGTCATTTGCGTATCAAAGGTGATCTGACTGATCACGCAGGAGGCGGAAAGCACGCATAGTTCGCCCGGATACAGGCGGAACAGCGTTACCTCCCGCCCCTCATCAGAGAGAAGATAGGTGCGAATCTCGCCGGAAAGAATAAACAGCATTCCGAGACATTCATTGTCGCTGCTGTGAACGAACGCACCCTTTTTATAATGACGGACAAAGGCACTTCGGCGTAGTGTGTCCATTTCGCGTTCGGTCAAGGATGACCAGAACGGAAGTTGTGTCAGTGTGCGTTCCATATCAATGGCAGCTATGCTTGCCGCAGCCGTGGTCACCGCAGGAGTGACCAGCCTCGCCGTGCTCATGGTCATGGTGGTCACAGTGAACATTGGGATCGTAGCCCAGATTTCCGTTGAGCAATGCGCTCACCGCAGCATCAGCGTCCCCGCTGACACCGCCGTAGAGCTTGATGCCCGCTTCGGCCAGAGCTGCCTGCGCACCGCCGCCGATGCCTCCGCAAACCAAAGTGTCCACACCGTGCTGCATTAGGAAGCCTGCCAGTGCGCCGTGACCACTGCCGTTGGTGTCAACGACTTTCGCATGAGTGATTTTGCCGTCCACAGCTTCATAAAGCTTGAACTGCTCGGTGTGACCGAAGTGCTGAAAGATTTGACCGTTTTCATAGGCAACTGCAATTTTCATAATGGAATCTCCTTTGCAAGTTTTGCCTGATTTTTTCATGTTGGCTCTCTGCATCCGGCAGCAACGGCCGCAGTGAGCTGCCTCCTGTCCTCCGCAGATGCGGTAGTTTCCCCCGGTGATGTGCAGCGGTTTCCCGTGGACAAGATACGCTGCGATCTTGCTCCGTGCGCTTTCGTAAATCTCCTGCACGGTAGAGCGGGAAATGTCCATTTGAGCGGCACACTGCTCGTGGGTTTGCTGCTCCAAGTCAACCAGCCGAATGACCTCGTATTCGTCTAGCGTCAGCAGGATCGGCTCGGTATTCTCGCACCCGTTGGGACAGAATGTATCGACCTGTGGTACGCCACAAATTTGACGGCACCGTGGCGGTCTTGGCATGGGAGCTTTCCTCCCTTTGTATTCGGTATATTCCGATTGTAGCACTTTGAGCAGAAAAAAGCAATTTTTTTCAAAAGCTGCTACATTTTCCGTCCTCATATGTGTGCCGGCTGATATTCGGAGTCGAATGCTACATGTGAGCCTTGTTCGTAATGCCCACCGATCATGACCGTAGCGGCAGTCACAGCATCCACATGAAAGCGTTCCCAGTAATGCTTGCATTTTCGTAAAAAAACGTTATAATTGAATCAGTTAAATCAAAGGAGTTATCAAATCATGAAATCACATAAATACTGGTCCTTAGGCGCACTTTTCTGTATGTTGGGATGCATTTATTCTGGAATCAAAAAATCTATGACTGCGCATAAATACTTTGCCTATTCTTCATTGCTTTGTATGGGCATGTCCATTTATTCCGGTCACAAACTGGTTTCTCCAAAGAAGAAAAAAATCACTAAATCAAATAATAGTGAGAATAGTTAAACAAAAAATTTCCTTTATTCATCAAAGACAAAGTTGCTGGAGAATTTTTTTCTCCAGCAACTTTCTTTATCTTTAAGCCATTGAAATACAATACTGTCCAATCAGCTCATCCAACTGTTATATTTATTCTTTTCACACACTTTTCGGCAAATTTCATTTTCCATCAATACACAGAACATCTTATCATAATCAAATGCCCAAACAGCACCATTCACATGGTTTTCCACTGCTTTCTGATCTATGTTCTTTAAACGTGTGACCATTTTTTCAATTTCTCCATTTCTCAAGTTACCGATATTTTTGCAGATAAACCGAAAGAAATTCAACGTTGCATATTCGTCATGCCAATGGAACTCTTCTGGATTGTTTTTAATTTTACTGACTCGCTGCTGTTCTTTGATTATCTGATCAGCTACACCTTTCATCGAATCTTCGTATCTCATATTACTCACCTACTCTTCCTCAACGCCCAGTGACGGTTTAAATCTTTTATCCTTTGCCTGCGGTACCACGATCTCATAAAAATAAAATCCTAAATATCCAAGTGCCTGCTTCTTCATTTTATAAAAAGAAGTCCTGCCTATTCCTAACTCCTGCTGTACTTCCACATCTGTCTTATTATAATGACTGCAAAAACAGGAATGAAGGATTTCACTGAGCATCACACCATTCGGTGCATAGAACTTCACCAGTGTCATTCCACGATAGATCATAT